>Ga0268278_1000244_pt1 | contig 41778 bp, 38 predicted proteins | sample saktaG_3_FD_190135 | JGI IMG/M metagenome (GOLD analysis project Ga0268278, IMG submission 190135) | Saline water microbial communities from Sakinaw Lake, British Columbia, Canada - sak_2010_1_5_55m | ecosystem: Environmental > Aquatic > Non-marine Saline and Alkaline > Saline ...
TTTGGGTTAAGTCGGGTAATAAGGATGATGAAACTGATCTATCAGCCGATATAGAAGAGCCCGAAGTTTCAGCAGAAGAGCCTGAAACTTCAGAAGAGCCTGAAACTTCAGAAGAGCCTGAAACTTCAGAAGAGCCTGAAATTTCAGAAGAATCTAAGAAAGAAGAAGAAGCTTCTGATGAGGATAAGATAGTATAAGGTTGAGTTGTAAAATAAATGACAAGCCGCGCCTTGAAAACAACGCTCCTGACGTTTAGAGGACGGAAAGGTGTGTTTTTAAGGCACGGCCTTTTATGTTATAATGAATCTTAATGAAAAGAATATTTAAGCATCCGCTTATTCTGTCTTTATTAATAATATTCTGCCTTATTCTTATAAACCAGCAGGGCTGGTTAAATTCTGTTCATAATATTTTTTTAAGATCGAGCTCTTTTATTCAGAAAAATATTTTTCAAATCTCTCTTAAAACAAATAATTTTATTGATTTTGTTGTTTCAATAAAAAATATTGAACAGGAAAATATTGAGTTAAAAAAATATAATTCAAATCTCTTAGGCGAAATTATTAAGCTAAAAGAAATAGAAAAGGAAAATGAAGTGCTTCGTAAGCAAATAGGATTGCCCTTGCAGGAATTAAATAAATTAATTTTAGCAAGTGTTATTAGCAAAGATTCTTCTGATTTTGGGAAGTATTTTTTAATTAATAAAGGAAAAAAAGATGGGATTGAAAAAAAGTCAGTTGTGATATCTTCCGGAAATTTATTAGTTGGACAGGTAATTGAAATTTTTGATTCTTTCTCAAGAATACAGCTTATTGTAGATCCTAACAGTTTAGTTAACGCGCGCATTCAAGATTCAGACATCATGGGATTAATAAAAGGCGGGCCTGGATTGGATTTAATTTTTGATTTATTGCCACAAGGTAAAAACATTGAAGTTAATAGCGCAGTTGTTACTTCTGGTTTGTCGGGATTGTTTCCTGCAGGATTATTAATAGGACAAATTAAAAGAGTAATTTCTTCCGAAGCCCAGATTTCACAAATAGCTGAAGTTAAGCCGGTAGTTGATTTTAATAAGCTAGATAAGGTCTTCGTGATTATAAAATGAAAATATTTTTAATAATTCTTACTTTTTTATTAGCGCTTATTTTACAGACAACAACTGTTTCTTTTTTATCTTTTTTAGATGTGAGTCCTAATTTGATTTTAATTCTTATTCTTCTTTTGGTTATCCTTAAAGATTTTAAAAAAGTATGGTGGGTCGTTGTTTTGATGGGATTTTTTATGGATTTGTTTTCAGGAGCGCCTTTCGGAGTTATAAGTTTGAGTTTGATTTTATCTTCTTATTTAATTGACTGGCTTAATAAAACTATTTTTTCAACAATTAAATTTTGGATGGTTATTGGACTTGTTGGTATTGGGGTCTTATCATATAATCTTATTTTAATCCTAATGATTTTTTCCTATTTTAGAGGACCTCTTGCCAGTTTAACTATAAGAATAATAATTGAAATAATTTATAATTCTTTTATCGCAGTTTTAATTTTTTATGCAATTAAAAAAATATTTTATCAAAAGGCAAACGCGTGAAAATATTGAAGCAGAGGAGATTTTTTTAGACGCAGAAGCTGTTCGTTCAATAGAAGAAAAAGGTAAATTGGAACATCCAATTAAAAGCCGCAACTTTGTATTTTTTTATATCGCAATAATTATAGGCATTTTATGCCTCTTTTTAAGAACAGGTTATCTTCAAATTATTAAGGGTGATTATTATGAAAATTTGGCAAAAGGAAACAGATTAAGGATTTATCACGTAATTGCTCCACGCGGGATTATTTATGATCGCTTTAATAATTCTTTAGTTTATAATACTCCCAGTTTTGATTTAATTGTTGATTTAGCTGATTTTTTTAGCAATCCGAAAGATATTCAAGATGAAATTCTTAGTAAAATAGCTGATGTTGTTTCTGTATCTGACTTAAGGCAGAAAATAGAAAAAGCATATGGAGAAGTTAGTCAAATTGTTCTTATTAAAGGAATTAAACATTCTGATGCTTTGGTCTTTGAAACAATAGTTAATAATTGGCCGGGAATAAGAATACAGCAGAATGCGCAGCGCCAATATATTCTCGGACCTTATTTTTCTCATATTATTGGATACACAGGAGAGGTAAGCGAATCAGATTTAGAAAAATATCCTGATTATTTTTTAAATGATGAAATCGGCAAAGTTGGCCTTGAAAAGCAGTACGAGAATTATTTAAGAGGCGAGCCAGGACAAGAGCAAATAGAGGTTGATTCATTAGGTAAAACACAGAAAATACTTGCTAATAAACTACCTCAACCAGGAAACGGCTTAGTTCTTTTTATTGATAAAGATTTGCAGGAAAAGCTTTATCAGTCGCTTGAAAATATGCTTAAAAAGCTTTCTAATACTACAAACAGCACAAGGAAAGCGGCGGCTGTGGCTATTAACCCAAATAATGGCGGCATTTTAGCGTTAGTAAGCCTGCCTAGTTTTAATAATAATCTTTTTGCTCAAGGTATTTCTCAAGAAGATTTAAGTTTGCTAGAAAATAATCCTGATGAACCATTCATGAATAGGGTTTTAACTGGTCAGTATCCATCTGGATCTATAATAAAGCCATTGATTGCCGCAGCCGCTTTAGAAGAAAACGTTATTACGCCTTATAAGAAAATAAATTGCGAGGGGTTAATAAGCGTTGTTAATCAGTATAATCCTCAAATTGTATATAATTTTGTAGATTCAAAAGCCCATGGATTAACTGATATGTTTAAAGCTATTGCTCAATCATGCAATGTATTTTTTTATACTATTGGCGGAGGTTATGGAAATATAGAAGGGCTTGGCATTGATAGAATTAAGGAGTATCTTGGATATTTTGGATTAGGCAGCGTTACAGGAATTGATTTGCCTAATGAAAAATCAGGATTAATTCCTGATAAGGAATGGAAAAAAGAGAAAAAGCCGGATGAAGAATGGTATTTAGGAGATACATACCATTTATCTATTGGACAGGGCGATATTTTAATTACGCCTATTCAAATGGCTTCAGCTATCGCAAGCATAGCCAATAAAGGGATATTATACCAACCGCAATTAGTTGATAAAATTGTTGATGAACATGGAAATATCATTGAAGATATTCAACCGAATATTATTAGACAGGGATTTATAAGCAAAGATAATCTTGAAGCGGTTCGCAAAGGTATGAGAGAAACAGTTTTAAGCGGTTCTGCTCAATCATTTTTAAGCTTGCCGATAGAAGTTGCGGGCAAGACAGGAACAGCTCAATTTGGGAATGATAATAAAACGCATGCTTGGTTTGTGAGCTTTGCTCCTTATGAGAATCCGCAAATTGTTTTAATTGTTTTAATTGAAGGAGGAGGCGAGGGTCATCAAGTTGCTAATCCTGTTGCAAAAGAAGTTTATGAATGGTATTTTAGTAAATAAATGAAAATAATTTTTAATTCTTTAATCTTCAAACAATTTAATTTTAGTTTGAGAATTGAAAATTGAAAATTAAGAATATTTATGAAATATATTTCTTCAGAAGGGTTAAAAAAAATAGAAGCAGAATTAAAAAATTGCAAAACAATTAAAAGACAGGAGATAGCCAATCGTTTAGAAGAAGCAAAATTATTGGGCGATTTGTCCGAAAATGCTGAATATTCTTCTGCTAAAGAAGCTCAATCCTTTAACGAAGGCAGGATTTTTGAATTGGAAAAAATAATTAAAGAATCTGTTTTGATCAAGCCAAACAAAAAAGGACATAAAAAGATTAATATAGGAACTGTTTTTGAAGTTAAACTAATAAATCCCGGCTCTTTTAAAAAGCAGGTTTTTACAATTGTCGGATTTCAAGAGGCTGATCCAGCTAATGGAAAGATTTCTAATGAGTCGCCTCTTGGCCAGGCCTTTTTAGGTAATCAAATAGGTGATACAATTGAAGCGGAAACACCAAAAGGCAAAATTAAGTACAAGATAATAAGTATAAAGTAAATGTCTAATATTAATGAAATAAAAAAAGAGCGTTTAAGGAAACTAGAAAATATCTGTAAATTAGGAATGGATCCTTATCCGTCTAAAAGCAAACGAACTCATTCTTGTAATCAAGCTATAGAAGATTTTGAAAAATTATCTTCAAATAAGGATGAAATATTTTTAACTGGACGCTTGCGCGCTATTCGCGGACACGGCGGTTCTGTTTTTATTCATCTTGAAGATGGCTCAGGAAAAATTCAAGCATATTTGAAAAAAGACGAATTAGGCGGGGAAAAATACAAATTTTTTCATAATAATATTGATATAGGTGATTTTATTGAAATTAATGGAATTCTTTTTTTAACAAAAAAGGAAGAAAAAACGCTTTTAGTAAAAGATTATAAAATTTTGAGCAAAAGTTTGGTTTCTTTACCTGAGAAATGGCACGGAATTAAAGATGTTGAAGAGAGATTTCGTAAAAGATATTTAGATTTAATAATGAACGAAGAAACAAGAAATATTTTTAAGAAACGGAGCGAGATAATAAAGAAAATAAGAGAATTTTTAGATGATAATAATTTTACTGAAGTAGAAACTCCGATTTTACAGACATTGTATGGTGGAGCTAGCGCTAAGCCCTTTAGAACTCATCTTAACGCTTTAAATATGGATTTGTATTTGAGGGTTGCTCCAGAGCTTTATTTAAAAAGATTATTAATTGGCGGATATGAGCGTGTTTTTGAAATTGGCCGATGTTTTAGAAATGAAGGCATGGATAGGGAACACAATCCTGATTTTACTATGCTGGAATGTTATGCAGCTTATTGGGATTGGGAAGATTTAATGAAATTTATGGAAAAAATGATGCATCAACTTGATCCGAAAATTTTTCCCGAGAAATGGGATAAAGTCGAGTATCAGGATATTATTAAAAATAATAATGAAAAAGAAAATTTTGCTAATATTAAAAATCCGACTTTTATTCTGCATTTGCCGAATATTCCTCTTTGCAAGAGAGGAGAAGCTCTTCAAGGAATTGTTAATGGCGTAGAATTAATTAAGGCCTTTACTGAACAAAATAATCCTATAGAGCAAAGGAAATCTTTTGAAGAACAGGAAGCTTTGCGCAAAAAAGGAGATGAAGAAGCGCAGGTATTAGATGAGAATTTTTTAGAAGCGCTAGAATATGGCATGCCGCCGGCTGCTGGATTTGGTATAGGAATAGATCGCTTGACTATTCTTTTAACGGAAGCAAAGAATTTGAGAGAAAGTATTTTGTTCCCATTTATGAGACCAAAATAAAATTTTCAATTTTCAATTTATAATTTTTAATTTTAAATCAATGCTATAATTTTAAATTTTTAAAACAAATTAAAATTTAATTATTTAAATTTTAATTAAAATTTATAATTTATAATTTAAAATTAACACTTTATGCTTGATATAAAATTTATTAGAGAAAATCCAGAGCAAGTAAAACAGGGCTGTCAAAAAAAACAGGTCAATGTTGATATTGATAAACTTTTAGAATTGGATAAAAAAAGAAGAGAATTACTTCAAAAAATAGAAACATTAAAAGCTGAACAAAATAAGCTTGGTAAGGATCAACAAGAAAAAGCTAAAGAAATTAAAAATAAAATAAAAAAAATAAAGCCGGAATTATCTCAAATGGAAAAAGAATTCAATAAGTTAATGAGACAGATTCCAAATATTCCCTTAGATGATGTAATTGAAGGCAAAGCAGAAGAGGATAATAAAGTGGCGCGAACTGAAGGAGAAAAAACCAAATTTGATTTTAAACCCAAAGACTATTTAGAAATAGCGGAGAAATTAGATATTATTGACATTAAAAGAGCGGCTAAGGTATCTGGTACGCGTTTCGGCTATTTAAAAGGCGGAGCAGCTTTATTAGAATTTGCTTTAATTAATTTAGCGATTGATATTTTAACTAAAGAAAGTTTTACATTTATTATTCCTCCGGTAATGCTTAAGCGAGAAGCAATGGAAGGAATGGGCTATTTAGATAGGGGCGCGGCTGAAGTTTATTATCTAGAAAAAGATGACTTATATCTAGTCGGAACTTCAGAACAATCAATCGGCGCAATGCATATGAATGAAACTTTTCAAAAGAAAGATTTGCCTAGAAGATATATGGGATTTTCAACTTGCTTTAGAAGAGAGGCAGGAGCTTATGGTAAAGACACCAAAGGGATTTTAAGAGTTCATCAGTTTGACAAAATGGAAATGTTTATTTTTTGTGAACCAGAAAAATCAAAACAAGAACATGAGTTGATGTTGTTTTTGGAAGAAAAATTAATGCAGGCTCTAGAATTGCCTTATCGGGTAGTTGATATTTGTTCAGGGGATTTAGGCGATCCAGCTGCAAAGAAGTGGGATATTGAAGTTTGGATGCCGGGACAGAATCAGTACCGTGAGACGCACTCAACAAGCAATTGCACTGATTGGCAGGCGCGTCGGCTTAATATTAGATATAAAAGCAAAGATGGAGTTAAATTTGTTCATACATTAAATGGAACAGTTTTTTCTCAAAGACCAATTTTAGCCATTATTGAAAATTATCAGCAAAAGGACGGGAGTGTAGTTGTGCCTGAGGTTTTACAGAAATATATGGGCGGAATAGAGAAGATTGAATAGAACGCACTATCACGCCTGTTCATCTTTCTAAGGCAATTTAAAGGTACGGCCTGAGATTGATTAGATAAGGCGTGGTTTGTCATTAATTTTCTATGAGCAATATTTTTTTCCCAAAAAGAAAAAAGAAAAGATTGTCCTTTAAGATAATAATTTTCGGAGGGCTATTTTTTTGTTTTTTAGCCGCTTTAGTATATTTTTCTATCTGGTCTTCAATATTAAGGATAAATGAAATAGAAATTAAATCAGAAAAAGAACCTGTTTATTATAAAAATAGTGAAATTATTAAAATAGCAGAAGAAAAATTAAAAAATAAATTTTTTGGAATTATACCTCAGAATACTATTATTCTAGCTCCCGTTAATGAAATTAAAAACGCTGTTTTAGACATATTTCCAGAAATCGGACAAATAAATATCTACAGGAATTCGCCTGATTTTTTTAATTTAAGTGAATTTTTTTCAAATATAAGGTTAACTATAAATATAGAAGAAAGGGAAAGTATTGGTATTTGGTGCAAGTTTGAAGAAATAGAATTAAATGAGGGCAGCCCCCAAAATAGCAGTTCTAGTAAAGAATTGCTATTTGAGGGACTGCCCTCTAAAGAAAGAAAAATTAACGAATGTTTTCAAATAGATAAAGATGGCGTTATCTACAGAAAATCGCTTTTAGTAAAAAGCAACTCTGTTTTAAATATTTACAGCTCAAGAAATCAATTAGCTGAAATAAGAGATTCAGTCGTTCCTTTTAAAATCATTAATTTTATTTTAGAAGTAAAGGAAAAAGTAAAGAAAATAAAAACAGATAATATATCATCTGTTTTAATATCCAATTTTGATTTTATTTCCATTGAAGATTTAAGAGGAACAACTTCTTTGGGTTGGCAAGTTTATTTTAATCCGGCTGATTCTATTGATTCGCAAATAAGATCATTAGAAACAGTTTTAAGCGAACAAATTAAGCAGGATCATAAATTTTTAGAATATATTGATTTAAGAATAGAAGGAAGAGTTTATTACAAGTAAGAAAGAGGACACGCCTTGACGAGTACATCCTTCCGCCCTTCGAGCGTAAGAATGTAGCTCTCAAGGCGCGTTCTTTTCCTCAAATATTTTAAAAAACTATACAAGACACGGTCTGGATTTCTTAGAAGACACTATCTCGCCTGTTTAGTTTGACGTTATATAATAAACGAAAATTGAATTTCCAATAACAGTAACCGGTTCATATTGGTTCAGCCAATTATAGTAGCCGGTTTTTTCTTTATATTCGGAATCAGGAACGCCTCTGCCGCCTTGTAAAAGAGTAGCTGAAACAGCAAGCCAGCTGTTTAAAGGAAGCTCGTTTGGATTTTTATCTCCCCACCACAGCTGATATTTTTCGCCAAAACGATAATTCAAATCATCTCCGCCAAAATAATCAATATATATTTTATCTATATTATTCTCATCAACAAATTCAGCTAAACGCTTTAAATCCTGTCCCCAGTCAACATTAGAATCAGTTACATATTTATAACCCTGACTTGGTCCGCCGATTGATTCATTAAAGAAAGAAAGAAAATGAGGATAAATTTTAATTGTTCCAAAAGCATACCAGGCAAATAAAATGATTATTATTGTGTATTTAGAATAAGTTGTTACTTGAATCCAAGTAATCGTTTTAATATTTTTAAATTCTTTTTTTGAATTAAGTTTTATTTTTTCCAAGAATGGCCCTGAATAAGAATTCAACCATTTATTTATCTGTCCACTAACTAATATATAGATTATTGGGAATACGGGGAGTACATGCCGAACCCCTATATTAAGATTGCTGGTAATACTTGTGTACCAATATATAGCGAAAAATAAAAGCAAAGCAAATTCAGTAAAGTATTTTTTTAGAAGTGTTCCTATTTTCCTTAATATTTTGTATCTAAAAGTTTCTTTAATTTGAGATAGAGAATATATTAAAGCTATTGTTAATAAAATAAGCAATGCCAACGGAACTTTAATAAGAAAAACAAATGGGAAATAATAAGGCCAGGCTGTTCTTGATATTTCTCCGAGAAAATAAGTAGTATTTCCTCCTGATGCTCTCTGAATAACCATTAAAAGTCCTGTAAAGAATTGAGCGTAAGGCCTTAAAATTGGCTTATCAGAAGCCCAGATAACAGGATTGGCCAGGAAACGATCTCCAAATGTTTTAAGATTAGCTTCGGTGTCTGCAATCTGTCTTTGAGCAGGATAATTCCAAGTATGAAATTGGTAAACGGGCCAAACAAGAGCCATCCCGATGATACCTATAAGAGCAAGCCCGATTATCGGCTTAATAAAGTTGTGTTTAATAACTGCCCAAATTAAAGTGATTAATATAAAATATGGAATTAAGAGAACAAGTGAGAACTTGGCTAATAAAGCAAGTCCGAAGACAAGTCCGGCAATAATCAAATTCTTTTTACTTTGTTTTTGAATCCATTTTATAAAATAATATATTGATATGAAAAAAGCAGCTGCGGCAACGACATCAGTAGTTACTAATCGTCCATTGGCAATAAAAGCGGGGGATAAAGAATAAAGAAATAAGGCTGATAAACTGGCTGTGTTTCCATAAAGTTCACGAGCCCATCTAAAAACATAATACCCCAAAATAATCATTATTAAGAGCATTGGCAAACGGGCAAGAAAAATAATTTTGTCAGCATTATTATTGTTTCTAAAAAGAAATTCTCTGCCAAAGTCCCATTGTCCGTTTAGATCATGGGTCCATGATTTAACTTTGTCAGGAAAATAAACAGGATCATTTGTTATCTTAGAACCAAGCCAGATAGATAATCCAGTTAAATCTTTTAATAAAGGAGGATGCTCTGGATTAAGCCGCATATCTTTTTTAATAATATAGGAATATCCAGCTGGAGTATGAGCTAATTCATCCATTGTGTTTGCATCGCCAAGCATACTAAAAAAAGCCAGTCCAAACATTAAAACTAAAAGACAAACAGCTATAATATTTGTTATTTTATTGTTTAATTTCATTTCACTATGTTATTATCATTGATAATAACATATAATAGATAATATAACAAAATTTAGATACTAATTTATTATTTTTTATGTTAAAATTATATTAATTAATAATAGAGAATATAATATCATGGAGAATAAATTTGAAAAAGCAAAAATAATAACACCTACGAAAGAACAAATAGATACAATTGAGAAGAATTTGGGTGTGAAGCTAGATAAAATAGAAGAAAAAAAACCAAGTTTTTCTGAAAAAAATCAAGAAGAGATTAATAGAGTTTGGGTTGAGGAAGAGAAAAGTAAACAAGAAGGGAAACCTGAAATAAAAACAAAAGAAGAAAAGGATGAGCCAAAGTTGGATTTTAAATATGATTCTAGTTCCGAAGAAAATTTGCAAAAACATACTAAACAGGTTCAGGAAATAAAGAAGCAGGCATTAGCTAAAGCAGCTGAAAAAAAGAAAAAGATTATTGAGGATTTCAAGAAAAGAAAGAAAATAGAAGAAAAAAAACCATTGAGTACTTCAGAGAAAAATCAAGAAGAAATAGATAAAGTTTGGGTTGAGGAAGAGGAAAACAAACAAGAAGAGAAACCTGAAATAAAAACAAAAGAAAAATCTAGAAAAAAAGAAGAACCGATAATAGAACTAACCGAAGTAGTTAGCTTAGACAAAGTTAGAAAAAATTTTGCTCGAGTTGATTTGGAGACGGAAAAATGGGTTAAAGAGAATAAAAAATTAGACAGAAAAAAAGAAGATTTTGAAGGTTATCAAAAATCCAAAGAAAAATATTTGGAATTTTTGAGATTCGTTCGGACAGCTATGTATGAAAAAGCAATCAGAGAAGTAGAAAAATTAGGTTTATTAGAAAAAGAGGCTGATGAAAAAATTAAAGAGAAAATAGAAGAAATTACTAAAGAAACTATAATCAGAGAGGCCAATAGATTATACGACCAAAAAATGGATTTAAAATTAGAAGCCAAAGAAGAATCAGAAAAGTTAGAGAAAATGAAAAATTTTGCTGGCAAAATAATTGAGAAATATCGAAGAATGCCTTTGTATAAAAAACTTTTAATTTCTGGTGGACTACTAGTTAGCGGAATGGCAGCCGGCGCAGCAGGTGGAGCTACTGGAGCTGCTTTGGTTACGGGTGTCGTAGCTGGTCGGTGGTTTCAGAGGGTTTTAGGTGGCGCGGCTACAGCAGTTGGTTTGGAAGCATTAATCAAAAGAAGCCAAGAGAAGAAAGTAGAAAAAAAGACATTAGCTGAGTTGGCTGATAAGTTGCAGGAGAGTATTAAAAACAATGATAAAAAATTAGATGAAAAATTGCTTGAATTAGAAGGAAGTAAAAAAGGACAAAAACGCTGGCGTTATACTTTAGCCGGTACAATGGGCGCATTGGTTGGTTCTGGTCTAATTAGCAAGGGATTAAATAATATAGTTGGAGGTATTTGGAGTGGCGAAGGGACAGAAAAGATAGTTGAACAGGCGCAGACAGAAGGGGCAGAAAAAATAACTGAACAGGCGCAGACAGAAGGGACAGAAAAAATAACTGAACAGGCGCAGACAGAAGGGACAGAAAAAATAACTGAACAGGCGCAGACAGAAGGGACAGAAAAAATAGTTGAACAGGTAGAGGCAACAAAGTTTATTGAAATAGTTCAGAAAGGGGATTCAATTTGGAAAATGTCTGAAGACCAGTTAGAAAAACATTATGGCGAAAAATTTACTGTATTAGATGAAGCAAGAAAAACTTATTTAATAGATGCGGTTAAAGATAAAATATCTGAGAATCCAAAAACATTTGGCTTGGAAAATATTGATAAATTAAATGTTGGACAAAAAATTGATTTCTCATCTATTTTTGAAGACGAATCAGAAATAAAGAAGGTGTTTGATAAGGCAGGAGCGCTAAAGCAAGCATCTTTAGAAAATATTAAAACGCATGGAGAATCAATTCAAAAATGGGTTGAGGCTCATCCTGAAGAACAGCTTGATTCAGAACAAGTAGATGAAATTTTATCAGGAAAAACAGAGATTACACCTGATGTTGATATAACTGATGTAGAAATGGATAAACAAGCTGTATTAGAAACAGAAATTACGAAATTAGAAAGTAATTTAGTTAATAATCTTGGTTTTAATCCGGAAGAGTATGAAGTAATTATGAATACTAAAATAAGCAAATTATTTGAGGAAATTCCATCTAAATCAGAAGCATGGGAATTTTGGCGAAGTAATAAAACGATTGATTTACCCCATCATGGAATGTATGGAGTAACTGAATTTAACCGCCATATTAAATTAGCTGAATTTATTCGTAATTTTACGCCAAGTCAGGAAATTCAACAAATGACTGTCAAGCGATTTTTAAGAATGGTTGTTAAACCATAAACTTAATTAATAATTTAATTTAAATAATTAATGAAAGGAGAAATAAAATGAATAAAAAAATAATTCAAGAAAATATTATTAAAGAATTCGGTTTAGAGGATTTGTCCGAGGATAAGCAGATAGAACTCTTAACTACTATGACCGAGTCGGTTTTAAAAAGAATAACCATTAAAGTATTGGAGCAATTATCTGAAGAAGATAAAAAAGAATTTGACCGAGCGCGGGAAACAAATGACCCGGATAAAATTAATGAATTTTTAAGAGAGAAGATTAATAATTATGACGAGATGGTTAAAGAGGTGATCAAAGAGTTTAAAGGAGAGATGAAGGCGAATATAAAAGAATTACAAACTTAATTTATGTCTGAGATTAAAGATAAATATCAGGAGTCGCTTGAAGAGGAGCCACTTGCTTTAAGCAAAAAAGTTGAGTTAAAAAAAGAAGATTTTTCCGATTCAAAAGAACGGGAAATTTTAAAGTCGGAGAGAAAATTAACTGAAGAAAAGCAAGAAGTTAAAAAGCCAAGGATAGAAATAATTGAAGAGCCAGAAATAATTCAGGAAAGATCAAAAGAACCAGAAGAATCAGTGGAAAAAGAAATTACTCCAACTACATCAGCGTCAAAATTATCTTCAAAAATTAAAAATAAGATTAAAGAACTTAAAGAATTAGACCGCGAGAGCCAAATTAAAGAGCTTTGCAAATTGTCTTTTTCAGAAAACCTTGATTTTGCTGTTAATGTTGCTAAAGGATTAGATGACGCTTATGTACTTGATGAATTTCATGACACTTTAGTAGATGAACTATATGATAAGTTAGTTGAAGAAGATAAATTAAAGAAGATATAATTAAACTTCGTATTCTAAAATTTATTCGCGCTTTAGCCCTAAAGGGCGCCCTCCACGCTCAAAAATTTCAGAATACTCGTTTTTAATACTCACCATGGATTTTAATCAGATTTTTTTATTAATTATCTTTTTTCTTTTTTTGTCCATTGTTTGTATTGGAGGGTTATTTTTTATTGACAGCAACAAGCGTAAAGGAAAAAGAGCTAGGGCTTTAAATATGAGCCTTTTTTTAATTTCATTGCCTAAAAAGTCAAGGAAAGATGAAAGAGAAACCCCTAAAACAGAAAAGGAAATTATTGCGGTCATGGAACAGCTTTACAGCAGTTTCAGTAATATCAGAGAAACAAAAGATGTATTTTTTTACGGTCAGCCGCATTTAACTTTTGAAATAGCAACTCCTGAGACCGGCGAAGAAATAAGTTTCTATATCTCCATGCCGCGCAGATACGAAACAATTATTGAAAAGCAAATTCATGGTTTTTATTCAGATGCATCAATTAAAAAAGTTGAGGACTATAATATTTTTAATCCAGAAGGAAAAGTTGCTGGCTCTTATTTAAAATTAGCTAAAAACTATGCTTTACCCTTTAGGACATATAAGGATTTAGAAACCGATCCTCTTAATGAAATTCTTAGCGCTTTAAGTAAGGTCAGCGAAAAAGGAGAAGGTGTTTCCATCCAGATTCTTATTCGTCCTACTTTAATGAAATGGCAGAAATTAAGTAGAGATATTACCATGGAGATGCAGAAAGGCAAAAGCTTTTCTCAGGCTAAATCTTCTAAAGGAGGAAATACATTGGGTCAAATAGCAAAAGATTTAAGAAAAGGCAGTAAAGACAATCAAACACAGGAAGAAATGAGGCCAATTATTACGGCAGGGCAGGAAGAAACTATTAAGGCGATAGGGAATAAAGCAAAAAAGGTTGGTTTTGATGTTAATTTAAGATTATTGGTCTCTGCGCCTGACCAAAATAGGGCAGATGAGCTTTTAAGTCATTTAGAATCTTCTTTTGTACAGTTTGACGCGCCAGATATGAATAAATTTAATCCGTTTAGAATGAAAAAAGGACGCGGTTTAAAAAATTTGATCTATGATTTTTCTTTTCGTCTTTTTAATCAGCAGAATAGAATGCTTTTAAATACAGAAGAATTAACTAGTATTTTTCATTTTCCTATCGCAAGTACTGAAACACCTAAAGTTAAATTTCTTAAAACAGAGCAAGCAGCTCCGCCTGCTAATATGCCTAAAGAAGGTGTTATTTTAGGAAAAAATGAATATCGTGGAGTAGAAACAGTTATTCGTATGCAGGAAAATGACAGGCGTCGTCATTTATATATTGTTGGACAAACAGGTACCGGTAAAACAGTTTTTATGAAAAATATGATTATTCAGGATATTAAAGAAGGAAAAGGCGTCTGCTTTATAGATCCTCATGGAAGTGATTTAGAATCAGTTATGGGTCAAATACCCAAAGAAAGAGCTGAAGATGTTATTTTAATAGATCCAGCTGATATGGAAAGACCTTTAGGTTTAAATATGATGAATTATGACGCTAAATATCCAGAGCAGAAAACTTTTGTTGTTAATGAGTTAATGAGTATTTTTGATAAATTATATGATATGAAAACATCAGGCGGGCCTATGTTTGAACAATATACGCGTAACGCACTTTTGTTATTAATGGATGACCCTAGCGAGAAATTTACCTTAATGGAAGTTCCTAAGATTATGTCTGATAAAGAATTTCGCAGTCGTTTACTTGTTAAATGTAATAATATAGTTGTTAAAGATTTCTGGGAAAAAGAAGCGGAAAAAGCTGGCGGGGACGCTTCTTTAGCAAATATGGTTCCTTATATTACTTCAAAATTTAATGTTTTTATTGCTAATGATTATATGAGACCGATTATAGGGCAGTCGGAAAGTTCTATTAATTTTAGGCAGATTATGGATGAACAAAAAATCCTTTTAGTTAATTTAAGCAAGGGTCGCTTGGGAGATATTAATAGTTATTTGCTTGGTTTAATTATTGTCGGCAAGCTATTAATGGCTGCTTTTTCCAGGGTTGATGTTTCTGAGGAAGAACGCAAAGATTTTTATTTATATATGGATGAGTTTCAGAACTTTTCAACTGATAGTATTGCGACGATTCTTTCTGAAGCAAGGAAATATAAGCTTTGTTTAATTATGGGACATCAGTTTATTGGACAACTAACTGAAGAAATAAGTAAGGCGGTTTTTGGCAATGTTGGTTCAATGGTTGCTTTTCGTGTTGGCGCGGAAGATGCTGAATCTCTTGTGAAGCAGTTTGAGCCGGTCTTTGATGTGAATAGTTTAATTAATATTGATAATTTCAATGCCCATATTAAATTAATGATTAATAATGAAATATCAAAGTCGTTTAGCTTGGCAATATATCCGCCAGAACAAGGTAATAATGAAATAGCCAAATCAATCAAAAAGCTTTCTCATATGAAATACGGAAGAGATAGAGCTGAAGTTGAAAAAGAAATTGCTGAAAGGTGGAAATCATCTGTTTCTTCGGGACCAAGCTCTTCATCTCCAATAGATTCTGACATAGGCGTGAAATAAAACTTATGGCAAGTTTTGAAAAAATTTCTTTAGAGGGAGAACAAGCACTTAAACCCGAGCAGGAAGAATTAGAAGTAATTGAGCCGAAAGAAATTAAAGAAGCGAAGATTCCTGAAATAAATTATTCTCAAGAAGCTGAGAACGAAATTAGGAAGATAAAAGAAAAATATGGCGAATTAGTAAACAAAGCCGGCTTATCAGAAGAAACTTTTGATAAGATAGAGATCAGATTAAAAGAGACCGCTGATTCTTTACAAAAATCAGATAATCAACTTCAAGAGTCAAAAAGAAAGTCAAAAAGCTATATTCGCCGAAGAGTTTTTGGACAGATAACAAGCATTATTGCAGCCACAGTGATTGGGTTTTCTTCAATAGGCGAGGTTAAGGCCGATGTTGCTTTTCAAGAGCCGACTACTATAGAGCGCGTTGAAAAGAAATCGGTTAAACAAGAACAGATTGAGTGGGTTCGTCATTTATATAAAGTCATGCCGTTTTTACAAAAAAAGATGGGGGATCATTTGCCATTTTTTATGAAGTTGATTGCCAATGATATACTACAATCTGATCAATTATCACAGAGTGATAGATTAAAACTAATTTTATCTGATTTGGAAAACTTTAATATGGATATTAAGGTTGATAGCGAGAAGCCATCAGCAGTAAAAGAAATTAAGGGTTTTGAAAAATTAGTAGGCGATTTTAATGCTCAAGCTGAACAAAAAACAATAAAGCTTTCATCAGAATTAATCAAAGAAGTTGTTGAAAAGACTTTTCCTAATGAGTGGGTAGGAAGCGATATAGAGTCATTTGAGTACTTGGATAAATTTGCAAGGGAATTTATAAAAGAGAATAAAGGCATATTAGCTTGGTGTAAAGATACGGGCTATAAGAGTAAAGCAAAAATTGAATTTTTCCGGCCAGTGAGGTGGGAAAACCCTCATTATCTTTTGGGGAATATTATGAGTCACGAATTAGCCCATGCTAATGATTGGGAATTTGATAATCAATTATCAGCCGAAGCGAGAATATATCTTTTAGCCAAAGTAGCTCAGCGATTAGAATCCTCAGATCGTTATCATTCGGCTTATGTGGAAAGCATTCAAGAAAAAGACAAACAATATCAATATTACAAAAAATGTCTGGAATATTGGGCTGAGATTTGTGGAGCATATTTTTCAGATCCAGATAGAGAAGATTTGCCTGAACAAGACAGAAAGTTAATAGAATTTCATTTATCTAAAACTACACCTGGTTTTGACGCCAGGGGAGCGAAAAAAATAAGAGATAAATTAATTCAAAATTATTTTAGGTCAAAAGGGGTGGAGTTGCCAGCTCATGAAGTATTTGTAAAAATACCTCCTGTTCCTCTTCCACCTAATTGGTAATTTTATGACTGATAAAAATATTATTATTGTCGCTGAAAAACGATATTTGGCTAAAGTTAGTCTTAATAAAGACAAAGATTTTGTTATGGAAGCCGTAACTGAAAAAATCAAGGTCTATTTAGAGGACTTAATTAAGGCCATTATCAAGGAAGGTGTCAAGGCGAGACGGGGAGATCTAAAACAAGAAGGTAAAGAGACTATTCGGGTTGAATATTTAAAGCCCATAGATAAAAATGATCCTTTTTATCTTGAGGCGATAGCCGAAACATTAACAAATAAAGGTTTTTTGGCGTTTGTTTTGGATAAAAACAGAGCTGATTTATATGTTTTAGTTAAACAATCTGATCTATCACAGAGCGAACAACAGAAAATTATCCATAATCTAAGGAGTTTTTCTGATAAGGAAGTTAATAAGTTAATCAGCGTCTTTATTCAAGAAAAAAAAGAAGAACAAAAGATAGACAAGAAATATGAAAAGGAAATGGATGAATTAAGAAAGCAAAATCAAAAAAAATGGCAGGAAGTAGTTAAAAAAGAAAAAGAACAATTAATTAGTTTGATTAAATAAAAAACATTTTTATATCTTTTAATTTGTAATATATTGTTCCGAATTAAAAGCAGTAAAAAATAAAACAATATGAGTTTTGAACAACCAAAATTTGACCAGCCAAAAGCAGAAGAAGAACCACAAGACGAAAAAGTAGAGGAAGTTAAAGATAGCGAAAAGGTTGAAGAAAATAAACAAGAACAAAAGCAAGAAACAAAAGAAGATAATGTAGAAGATTCAAACCAAAAGAATCATTTTGATGCAATAAAAAGCGCAATCGAATATAAAACTGGCAAAAAAATATCAGAAGATAAAGAAGAATTGTTCAGAAATTTTGATGAATTAATTCCAAAAGAAATTGATCATATTAATATTGCTGATAAAGTAAAATCGGAAGATAAACATGCTTCACTATATAGATATTCTAGAGAAGACATAAAATTTAGCTTAGAAAGAGAATTATATGGATCGACTATGAAAGATGTGGATGATTATTTCAGAAATGAACTTGAATCAATTGAAAAAGAATTAGAAAAAGAAGAAAGAAGTATAGATCTTGGATATAAAAAAGATTTTGATCCTAAATTGTTGAAGCGACATGATAAATGTGTGGATCTATTTAACCAGATTGGAGCAGGAAATATCAAAAATCCTCTAGCAGAAATAGAGTTGCAAATTAATAACAATTTCACCAGTGAATTAAAAAAGAACAATCTCAGAAAATTTGCTGAAAGATTGTCAGTAGAAATGTATAAAGATAGACCAAAAGACAATGTTAGCATGAGCGATATTAAGACGCAAATAAAAAAAGAAATGGCATATTTTTTAGACGTAAATGAAAATAATAAAAATGACAATGAAAAGCATTTTAATAGTGTTTTAGAAAGTCTAGAAAAAGGAGACTCAAACCTTGCTTTTGAAGAAATTGAATTCAAGATTGGATGGATACAGGAAAGATTAGAAGAGATGAAAAACAAAGATTTTAAAGATGTTTCGGAAAAAATGTTAAAAGAGAGATTTGGGAAAAATTTTATGCCAATAGTTAATAAGGAGTTGGACAAGTTGAGAAGTTACAGAAAATTCTTAAGATATGGAAAATTAGAGGATAAAAAAAGAGCTGAAAGAAAGTAAAAAACTAGAAGAAACTAAAAAAAATTAGTAAATTATTTTAATTATAAAAAATATTAAATATAATCCAGAAAAATAAATAAAGGGATGAACATAAAATCCATCCCTTTAAGTGAAAGTTATTGAGTTTGTTTGAGGTTTTGAGCTAATCTTTCTGCTGCCTGAATGAGACGAAACAGAGGAACATTACTTGTGCCAATGCCAATATAAATAGTTTGACCATCAATGATTTTGAGATGAATCTGATTTGGCTGGCGAACGATGATTAGCGACAGAGCAAATGGCATTATATGCCGGTTGTATTTTTTCTCAAGTTTTAGCAATATGTCATCTGCTCCTTTTTCTTCCAGAATAGCCTTGAGTTCATAGGCCTCTGCTTGCGTTAAAGCGTTCTCGTCGGCATTGATTCTAAGTATCGCGTCATTATCAAAGTAGAGAAAATATGACCCTTCTCCCTTAGCAATAGCAGGAGTTGTCCATGCCATCACTGCCAAAAATAATCCCATCAGTGTTATTCCAATTGCTTTCTTCTTCATCCTTTTTTACCTCCTTTTATTAAAGATCAATTAATAAATGTAAATCATTCTAACTTAATTAGATGATAACATATTCAAAAATTTATGTCAAGTTTTGAAAAAATTGAAAATAGTTTAGAAGAACAAGAATCAAAAGAAGAAAAGTTTGAACATATAAAAAAAGATGTTGAAGATTGGGCTGATGCAACTAGTTATGACATAGATGAAGGTATAAAAGAAACAATAGTTGTATTTAATGCTTTAGATATGCCAACATCTTAATCTTGCGAAGGGCACATAGAAAGAGGTGTGTCTGCACCATGGGTAGAAATAAGCGCGCCAGATGAACCAGAAGAAAAATTTATTGAACAAGATACTGCTTTTGAAAAAGTTTCTAAAAAATATAAAATACCAGTAGAAAAAGCAAAAAGAATGTTAAATCTAGATGCTTATTGGGAAGCTATTAAAGAATGTTCTAAAAATGGAGAAACAGACGAATTCCAGGAATGGAGACAGGAAAATCAAAAATTAATGCAAAAAGCAAAGAATTTTTTAGATGAATTTTATAAAGATAGAAAGGTTGAACCAAATATAAAATTAGAAATTGAAGAAGGTGTAGAAGGAGATTTTAGAATATATAATGGTGGAGAAGATTATAATCCAATTATTGAAGAAGATAAAAAATTATCAGAAGAAGAAAAGAAAATAATTTCGGAAAAACTTGAAAAATATCAAGGAGAAATGAAAAAATTTACAAAATTTTTGAAAGATAAATACTTTAATTCTGAAATTTAAGTATAGCTATTAAGTTGGATCTGCTTGTCATTTTGATGTCTATCTTTAAGGGATTCCTCGCTACGCTCGGAATGACAAAAAACGCTCGGAATGACAAAAGATAAAACATTGCGCGATTATTGCGCGATTAATTTATATAATGAGATACATAGGCATCACTACTTTTATCTTTGGGCAAGGGTAGTTTTTTATGGGAAAATTATTTAAAAAATGATATAATTTTAGTATATGAACTTGTATTAAGTTTCCTTGATGTCATTCCCGCGAAAGCGGGAATCCAGAATTAAAATATTATGGTTTCTAAGAATTATTTTGTTTATATTTTAGCCAGTAAAAGAAATGGAACTCTATATATCGGTGTAACAGATGATTTAATTGAAAGAGTATATGAACATAAAAATAATCTTATTGATGGTTTTACGAAAAAATATAATGTTTATCAACTTGTCTATTACGAAACAACAAATGATATTCATAGTGCTATAAGCAGAGAAAAACAATTAAAGAAATGGGATAGAAAGTGGAAATTAGAATTAATTGAAAAAGAAAATCCTAAATGGAAAGATTTATATTATGATTTGATTAAATAGTTGATGTCATTCCCGCCCGCCTTGCCGTCGAGGCAGGCGAAAGCGGGAATCCAGACCTGGATTCCCAATCAAGTTGGGAATGACATCGGAAGAAAAAGGAGTGACACCGAAAGAGTTGGGAATGACATTAAAAAAGTTAGGAATGATAAAAGAGCAGTTGAAATTTTTATTAATATGTCAGTTTATAAGATATTTTTAAAAGATGTTTTTCTGGATGTTGTCTGGGAGGTTTTGTATTTTCCTTTGTGGTGGTATAGCAGAGGATTAAAAAATACAGGATTTTTTTGCTTGCGTCGGCTAAAAAACGCTTGGCGTTTTTTAGCTTTGTCTATTATTTTACGCAGTTTCTTTAAACCGATGTTTGCTCAGCGTGGCTGGGACGCTTATGTCCTGACTTTAATGGTCCGTTGTTGGCAAATCTTTTGGAGATTTATTTTTATATTTATTTGCGCTGTTTTCTGGGCTTGTATTTTTCTTGCTTGGATTGCTTTGCCTCTCTTTATAATCTGGCAATTATTTTTATGAGCGAAACCAACCTTATTTTCCAACCGCATATTAATATTTTAAGAATCAGCCACAGAAAGATTAAGAGAAAATTAGGCTGGCTGGTTTTGCTATTTTTATTTTTATTTGGAATATACGGTATTTTTAAGCTTTTATATATATCACTCTTAACAGATATGTTTCTTTTTTATCTCTGGCAGAGAAAAAAAGAAAAAATTAACAAGATAAAAACACCTAAGAAGGGTCACGAAATAGAAATTTCTTCTTTTCTTGATAAAGAAGCTATGAATTCACTGGAAAAGGCCTGGATGTTTTGCTATAAGAATAAATATAATTTCTTACGTCCAATTCATCTTTTTTCTTTTTTTATAAAAACAAAAGATTTTAAAAAAATATTAAAGCGATTAAATTGTGATCCTAAGCAGGTTATAAAAAAAACAAAGAAAATTTTAAAAAGCTCTTCTTTTTTTCCTGATTCAGAAAGAAGTATAAATGTTTTAGGTCCGCAAATAAGCCAGGATTTCAGAAATGTTTTTATAGATGCCTATCTTTTCTGTTTAAAAGAAAAAAAAGAACAAATTAGTTCTTTGGATGTTCTTTGGGCTATTACTCAAAATAAAAATTTAGTCGGTATGCTTTTTGATGAGTTTGGCATAAGCTCTGACGAAGTTGAAAAAGTTATTAAGTGGACTATATTTGAAAAGGAAATCAGGAAATATGAGAGGTCATTTTTTTGGAGGCGTCTTTTCAAGCCAAAAGGCAAATTAGATAGGGCAATGACAGCTGCTTTAACGCCAACGCTTGATTTGGCTAGTAATGATTTAACATATATGGCTAGACAAGGAGCTTTTGAAGTTGTTATTGGCAGAGAAAGGGAAATTAATGATATATTTAATTTTTTTAGCGCAGGTCAGACAGGAATAATTTTAGTCGGGTATAGTACTATTGGAAAAAAAGCCATTTTAAAGAAAATAGCACAAATGATGGTTTCTGAAGATGTGCCAAAGTTTTTAAAAGATAAACGTTTAGTTAAATTAGATATTAGCAATTTAGTTGGATTAGAAGGCGCCAAAGATAAAGGTGAAGAATATTTGAAAAAAATTCTTTTTGAAGTAAGCCGCGCTGGAAATATTATTTTAACTATTGAAGGAGTTGATAATTTAGTTGGATTAAAAAGTCAGAGACATGGTTTAGATTTTTCTGAAATTTTAGCTTCGGCTTTAAATAATAACACTTTTTTCTTTATTGGAACGACTTCTTTAGAAGGTTTTTCTTCAAAAATTGAAGGGAAAGTGCTGGGTAATGTTTTAAATAAAATAGATGTGGAAAATCCTGATCGCAATTCTATCTGGCAAATTTTAATCAGCAAGATTTTTGTTATTGAAAAAAAACAGAATGTTCTTTTTTCTGTTGATGCTGTTGAGCAGGCAATTAATCTGGCTGATAGATATATTTATGGCAAGGCCTTACCTGCAAAAACAATGGATTTGCTTGCAGAAACGGCTTACAGATTAAGAGGTAAAAAAAGATCAATAAATCAGATAAAAGAAGAGCATATTACTAAATTAGTAGTTGAAAAAACCAATATTCCAATGGGAGAGGTTCAAGATGCAGAAAAAGAAAAATTACTCAATTTAGAAGAATTAATTCATAAAAGAGTCATTAATCAGGAAGAAGCGGTTAAAGCGGCCGCTTCAGCTTTAAGACGCAGCCGTGTTAATTTAAAAGATAGAAAAAAAACTATTTGTAATTTTCTTTTCGTCGGGCCAACAGGAGTTGGCAAAACAGAAGTAGCTAGAACATTAGCTAGAGTTTATTTTGGAAGCGAAAAAAAAATGGTTCGTTTAGATATGTCTGAATATCAGGAAAAAAGAGGATTGAGGCGTCTTATTGGAATGCGCTCGGATCAAGGAATTGAAAAAGGATACCTTACAGAAGCAATCAAACGCCAACCATATTCTCTTTTGCTTTTAGATGAAATAGAAAAAGCTCATCCTGATATTTTAAATCTTTTTCTGCAAGTTATGGATGAAGGTCGCTTAACTGATGCTTCTGGAGAAACAATTAATTTTACTAATGTTATTTTAATAGCTACTTCTAATGCTGGAACTAAGATTATTCAGGAAATAATTGCCAAAGGTGTTATTTACGAAGGCGTAGAGAAAGAACTAAAAGAGAAAGTTCTTCCTGAATATTTCAGGCCTGAATTTTTAAACCGTTTTGACAAAATCGTTCTATTTAAGCCGCTTACGGAAGAAAATATGATTAAAATAACTCATTTATTCTTAAATATGGTTAAAAAGGGAATGGATGAAAAAGGCGTAATATTTGAAGTAGAAAAAGAGGCAGTTGAAGAATTAGCTAGGGCAGGTTATAATCCTTTATATGGCGCAAGATCTTTAAGTCGGGTTATTCAGGAAAGAGTGGAAGATAATCTGGCAAGATTATTTCTTGAAAAAAAGATTAAGCGTCGAGATAAAATAATTTTAAAACAAGGGATGGCTCTTGAAATACAAAAAGCGCCTAAAGTTTAATTTATATGAAAATTAAAAAATTAGATATTTTTATAGTTCTACTTATAGGAGAAGTAGCTGGCTGGCTCCTACTTTTGGTAATTAATAATTTAGAATCAGGAATATCTTTAATAGAATCAATTCCTTTATGGGTTTTGCCTGTATTTTTTCCAATATTTTGTTTAATTTGGTTTCTATTTACTTTTTTACTAAGTAAAAAAAATAAAAGCTTTTTACAAATTGGTAAATTTGCCTTAGTGGGCGGAGTTAATTTTTTGCTTGATTTAGGAGTTTTAAATTTATTTATCTTTTTAACAAGTATTGCTTCAGGACCGTTTTATTCTGTTTTTAAAGGAGTTTCTTTTATTACGGCTGTGATCAATAGTTATTTATTAAATAAATTTTGGACATTCAGCGATCAAGCGCAGAATAAAAGAGTAACTAAAGAATTTTTATCTTTTATAGTTGTCAGTTTAATTGGCTTATTTATAAATAACATTGTTGCTTCTTTCTTGGTTAATTTTGTTGGTCCTCAAGCGGGCATTTCTGAAAATCTTTGGGCAAGCATAGGAGCTATTATAGCTTCATTTGTCGGCATGTTTTGGAATTTCGTTGGTTATAAGTTTATTGTTTTTAAGAAGTAATATGGAAAATCTTGTTTTATATCGCAAATATCGTCCGATTAATTTTTCGCAAATAGTTGGGCAGGAACATATTGTTAAGACATTAACGAATGCGCTCAAATTTAACAAAGTTGCGCATGCGTATATTTTTAATGGCGTCCGCGGAGTTGGGAAAACGACAATTGCCAGATTATTAGCCAAAGCGATTAATTGTCTAGAACTAAAAAATTCTGAGCCGTGTAACAAATGTTTAGCTTGTTTAGAAATTCATCAAGGCAAATCAATGGATTTGATAGAAATTGACGCGGCTTCAAATAGAGGAATTGATGAAATGAGAGAATTACGCGATGGAATTAAGTTCAGCCCTAATAATTTAAAATACAAGGTTTTTATAATAGATGAAGCGCATCAACTTACAGCGCCGGCGTTTAATGCTTTGCTTAAAACATTGGAAGAGCCGCCAGCTCACGCTATTTTCATTTTAGCAACAACAGAAATTCATAAAGTTCCTCAGACCATAATTTCAAGATGCCAGAGATTTGATTTTCATAAATTAACTTTAGATAAAATTGTTGAGCGGTTGGCTTGGATTTCTAAACAGGAAAAAGTAAGCATAGAAAAGCCGGCTCTAGAATTAATTGCTTTGAATGCTGATGGATCAATCAGGGATGGCGAAAGCTTATTGGGCCAGATTATGTCTATGGAAGATAAAAACATTACTTTAGAAGAGGTTCAAACAATTTTAGGGGTGACTGATATAAAGGCAGTTCAGGATTTAGTTGATTATATTATTGAAAATCAAAACAGCAAAGCAATTTTTCATATTAACACAATAGCTAATCAAGGTCATGATTTAGTTCAATTTACAAAATCATTAGTAAGTTATTTAAGAAAAATGCTTATTTTAAAAGTTGATTCAAATTTAGCTAAATTAATTGCTTCAGAATTGACTAAAGAGCAAATTGATATCATAATCAAACAAGGAGAAAAATTTGAACAGGTAGATTTGCTAAAAACAATACATCTTTTTATTCATGCTGAAAATGAAATTAAATCAGCAGATTTTCAACAACTTCCTCTGGAATTAGCAGTGATTGAATGCTGTGAGTGACAAGCCGTGCCTTGAGAGCTACATCCTTTACGCTCGGAGGGCGGAAGGGTGTACTCGTCAAGGCGTGGCTTGGAATGAAAGTAGATCTATATTGGGGAGTGGCCAAGTGGTAAGGCAGTAGCTTTTGGAGCTATGTATCGGGGGTTCGAATCCCTCCTCCCCAGCATCGACTTTCACCCGTTCACAACATACACATTCATTTAAATCAAAACTAGTTAGGCGAAATATTTTTTAGATTTATTTATATGCCATGTAAATTTTGTCATAGGGATAATAAAAATCTAGTAATAAAAGAGTATAATTACTGGACTTTGGAGCTTTGCTATAACCAAGCCTACCTCGGTCGTTGTCTGGTTATATTAAAAAGACACGCAGAAGACTTTTTTGACATTACCAAAGATGAAGCCAAAGAGCTTTTTGAAATCAGTAAAAGTACGAGAGATGCCCTTGTCAAAATTTTCAAGCCCGATCTTTTTAATTATGGTTCTTTGGGCAATTTTATTAAACATGTACATTTGCATATTATCCCTAGATATTCTAAGCCAAGATTATTTGATGGAATAAAATTTGTTGATGCGAAATGGGGCGATTTTTATTATCCCTATGACAAAAACTTTAAAACGCCAGATAAAATACTAACAAATATTATTAGCAAAATACAAGAAGATATAAATGAATCTAAAAAATACATCGCCTAACACGGTGTATCTGGCCCCGATGCGTATTGGCTATTATGATTCCAATTTCGTCCCATACGGCCAGCAGTGATTTTTGATCTTATTAATATATATTTCTTTTTAAATCAAAGCTGTGTTAAGACATTTCGTATAAAAACGAGTTACGTGAAATAGCTTCATTATTATTACGCTACATTACATAACACGGGATATCTGGTTACACCTATCAATAAATAATTTTTGTTTTTTTAAAAAGAAGCGCGTCACCTGAATTGTTTCAAATGACGCGTTGTCGCATAAAATGCTTGCTTTGATTAATTAGTCTGAAGTATTATCTGCTTCAGCCTGAGCAGTTTCATATTCAGCTACTTCCTTTTTCATACTCTCAATCATCATTTCTTCGACTGGGTTAAGTGGTTTAGGTTTTGCTTCAAATTCAGTTTCCGTAATCTACTGGCATTCCGTGCAATTTTAGCGATCGAAAAAATACTAAAGCTCTAATTCAAAAATTAAGTAAATTCCATTTTAACGGAATTGTGAATAGCGCCGGTGTTTTTCTTCCTATTGAATTTGATAAATTTGATATGAAAGAATGGGACAAGACTTTTGAAATAAATCTGAACGCGCCTCTTTTGTTAGTTGAGGGATTGCAAAAGAATCTTGAATCAGGAGCTTCGATTGTAAATATTTCAAGCACCGATGGCATGACTGGTGCTATTACGGGTATAGCATATTCAGCGACCAAAGCTGCTTTAAATAACCTTACTCAAAGTCTTGCTAATGTTCTTGCTCCAAAGAAAATAAGGGCGAATGCTATTGCTCCCGGTTGGATCGGTGATGGAATGCAGGCTCCGAAAGAACTTCTTAAAGAAGCTGCTTTGTTCAATCCTTTGGGTAAAGTCGGTAGTTATGAAGAAATAGCAAATGTAGTTAGTTTTCTGCTTTCTGAAAAATCCAGTTATATCAACGGTACGACTATAATCGTTGATGGAGGAGATAGCTCCACCAACTACTTATTGAAAAAAGAAGCCGAGATGTAATTTTTATCAAAATATGAAATTGTTACTTACATCAGCCGGAATTACAAATAAGTCTATTGCCAAGGCGGTTTTGGATTTAGTTGGTCTGCCCGCGTCAAAGATTAATTTAGTATTTATCCCTACGGCCGCTAACGTAGAAGAAAATGATAAGGGATGGTTAATAGATGATTTGGTTCATTTCCAACAACAGGGATACAATTCTATTGATATTGTTGATATCGCGGCTGTCTCTCGTGATATCTGGCAACCAAGAATAGAAAAAGGAAACTTAATTTGTTTTGGCGGAGGAAATGAACAATATCTCGCCCGTATCCTAAAAGAATCTGGTTTGGGTGATCTACTTCCGGACTTACTTAAAACCCGTGTCTATATGGGAATCAGTGCCGGTAGTATGGTAGCTGGTCAATTTCTTTCAAAGGAATTGCTTAAAGTTGTTTATCCAGAGGATGATTTTGAAGGAAAATTAGAATCAGCTCTTGGTTTTGTGGATTGTAGTTTTATTCTTCATCTTAATTCGCCTCATTTTCCTAATGCAAGAAAAGAGATTCTTCAATCTCTGCAAAATCTTACTTCGCCGCTTTATGCTCTTGATGATCAATCCGCGCTTAAAGTTATAGATAATAAAATAGAGGCGGTGACTGAAGGTGAATATTTGAAAATATAGTCAGTGATTTATGAAAAACAAAAGAGCTATCATTGTTCATTGTTGGGACGGGTATTCAGAATATTGCTGGTATCCTTATGTTAAAAAAGAATTAGAAAAACAAGGTTTTGAAGTTAAGGTACCGGCTTTCCCGGAAACAGAAGAACCGAAGCTGGACAGATGGCTTCCGGTTCTTAAAAAAGAAATCGGTGTCCCGGATGAAAACCTTTATCTTATCGGACATAGTGTTGGTTGTATTACGATTCTTCGTTATCTTGAAGGTTTGAACCCAAGCCAGAGAATAGGGGGAGTTGTTTTAGTGGCTGGTTTTGTTGACGATCTTGGCTTTGAAGAATTGAAAAACTTTTTTACAACTGATGTCCCCTTAGAAGAAGTTAAAGATAAAGCAGATTATTTTGTGGCGATTCATTCGGACAATGATCCATATGTGCCGTTAAAGCACGGAGATATATTCAAAGAAAAATTAGGAGCCAAGTTAATTATCAAGCACAATGCTAAGCATTTTTCCGGTCCGGTCGATAAAGAAGATTCTTGTCTGGAATTGCCGGAGGTAGTGAATAGTATAATTGAGATTTCAGAATAGAGGATTTTTATTATTTCTTTAGGTCTATGTCGCGATAAATTTGGTTCTAGACCCCTGTGCTACCCACCCTGTATACCCGACTTAGAACCCCAGAAACGCTTTACTGGATTGAACGAAAGTTCGAATCCCCGAAACCCAGCCAACGTCAGCAGCGGTTCGAGGGACCACAGTGCGTAAAAATCGCCTAATCGGCGGTTTTTTTTGATATAATTAAAGGAAGATTTAATGCTCAAATAATAGTTATTATTATATAAATTATTAACTTTTTTGTTTTTGATTAACATGCTATCATTAAAATAGCATGATCAAAAAGAATCTTTTAATCGCTTTTTTATTTTTAGTAGTTATTTTAGCGACTGTAGTATTTTTTTATTTGGGTGAAAAAAAAGAGGGTCTTTCTATAAATCCAGAAGATATTCCTGATACTCTCATAAATAAAATTTGTCTAAAAATTTCTCGGCCAGATGATTCCTATTATTGTCTAGCAGTAGCTAACCAAGATATAAGTTTTTGTCAGAATTCAGACATACCTGATCAAAAAAAATTATGTCAGGGGATGGCGACAGGAGATATATCTTATTGTCGAAAAATCCAGGAGCCGGGACCGAAGAAAATGTGTTATTACGAACTTGGTTTTGCCATAGGTAATTTTGACTACTGTGATGAAACAGAAAATTTAAATGAATGTTATTTCGCTTTTATTCATAGGTTACATTGGGAATCACGAGCTGATGAGATAAAAGTTGAATATTGTCAGAAGATTAATGATGATACTCCGGAAGGATTAATTTTTAAAAATTGTTGTCAGGCCTTTAGAGCACAAGATTCATCTTTGTGTCAAGGAAATAAATATTGCCTTTCTTATTTTAAACAACCTCTATCGTTTTGTGAAGTTGAGTTTAAAACTCCAAGCGGTATGATTAAAGATAAAGATGATTGTTTGATGGATAGGGCTATGAGTGAAAAAGATTCCTCTTTGTGTTCAGAAATTAAGGAAGAGGAATTACGAGATTTATGTTATGGTAATTTTTCAACTCATATCTTTTCTGATATTTCTCTTTGTGAAAAAATTACTAATGAGATGAAGCGAAATATGTGCTATGCAGAAGTTGCTATTAATCTTGTCCAATAGGACTAGTGTTAATAAAATGTGAGCAGAAGGTATGAAAAAAATCTTTCTAATTATTATTATAATAGTTGTTGTATTCATTATAGCTGTTGTTGGGGTAATCTTTTGGCTTTCTCAACCTCAAACATCGGAATATTCTAAAGAATTAATAACCGATGAAGAACTTTCTTGTTTGAGTTCAGGGGGGACTGTTAGCATTGCGTCGTGTTGTGAATCAACAGGTGATTTTCCTGGTGATTGTGCTATTGGTGCTTGTGGTTGTGCTCCAAAATATAGTCATGGCGTAAAGATCTGTGATTGCGGAAAGAATAATTGTTTTGACGGGGTTAAATGTGTTAATTATGAAGAACATTTGAAGGAAAGAGGAATGTTAGATGAATCTAGTCAACCTGGAGAAAAACTGGAAAAAGTTTTAGAGCCTGAAGAAAAAGAAGAACAGATAAAAGTTCCTTCTTCTTATCATATAGAAAATGCTCCTTATTATAGAGAAGATCGTTTTTGTTGGGGAGGAAGTGCTATTATGCTGATGATGTATCAGGGATTTTCAGAAGGTGAAATTCAAGAATTTAGGACAGTTCTTAAAAGTGGTCTGGGTGGACCACCTGATATGTTTAATGGGTTTTCAGAATTTGGTGTTTTAGGAAAAGTTCGTATTGTTTACTTAGAGGGTTATTCAAAAGAATATGCTGATTTTTATAATCAGATTTTAATAAATCCTACAGAACAAGTTTTAATTTTAAAAGATAAGAACGAAGCGCTGGAAAAGCTAAAAGAGTTAATTTCTTCAGATATTTTAGTGTCAATAGTTGGTCATCACGGAAATCATTATATGATTGTTACTGGTTATGACGAAGATTATATTTATATTAGCGATCCTGGTATTGACGATGTTTTCTTCCAAAAAATTGATTATCAAGCAGAATATGAGGAAAAAACTAAAATGTCGATAGAAAATTTTTTTGAACAATGGACGGTATCCGGCTTTGAGGGAGGTGGTATAGGATTCCCGGGAGACGGAGGCATAATTTGGTTAGAGAAATAAAGTAGAAGTTAAAAAATTATGGAAACTTTATTTTGTATACTATTATTAATCTCACTGGCTTGTTTGTTAATAGGGATTATCAGACCTAATTTGGTTTTGGGTTTTTTAGAAGAGACCAAGACAAGAGGAAAGGCAATTTTAATTTTCGGTGCCTTAAGTGTCTTATTCTTTGCTCTATTTGGTTTAGTTACTGATTTAGATTCAATTTCTGAATTGCCGAATCTGTTAAAGACGGATTCCAAAAAAGAAATCCCTTTGATTAATGAAGAAGGGGTTTCAAAATCACCTCAAAAAGAAAACCCTAGCAAGGAAGAGCCTACTAAAGAACCAAAAAAAAATCCATCAGAAGCTACGCTTTGTAGTATATCAATAGGCGATGTTGCTAAAACAGAATTAATACAATTAGTTCCTTGGACAGATGGGGCAGTGTCTTTAAATGTGCCATCTAATTGGAATGTTTATACTGGCGGAGAATGTGCTACAAAATCAATTTTAGCCAGAGATCCTTCCTCTGAATTAAAGCAGGTTTTTTATTTCTCAGAAGCTGGTCCAGTTTATACAAATCAAGAACGAAAAACATGGGATTATAATTATATGCAAATTGGAGGATCTAATGTTTCTTGGTTTGAAAGTCCATTGGTAAATCCTCTGACAGCCGAAAACTATTTGATGAATTTTAGCACCCTTGCTCTTACCGGATTTTTCCAGCAGGCATTTCCTCAGGTCCCAATTATGACTAATGTTAAAATAATTAGTTCGGAAAAAGTTATTGATAAGCCATCCTATGTAACTGATGCAAAATTAGTTAGAGCCGAATTTCAACAGAATAATAAATTAGGTGAAGGATATTTTTATATAATAACTGCTGACATTGGAATGGGTTGGGGCTATGGAATGATGTTTATTGGAGTTACTGCTCCAATGGGATTGTTAGATTTAATAACCCCTTCATTGAAAGAGAGTCTGGATTCTTATATGATAAGTCAGGACTATGTAAGTGCTTGCATACAAGCACAAAACAAGGCGGCAGCTGGTGCATTAGAAGCAGGAAAAATACTAAGTGAGACCTCTGATACTATTATGGATGTCTGGGAAAATAAGCTTGAGTCAGAACAAAGGATGTCTGAGACTCAAAGTGATGCTATTTTAGGGTATAGCCGACTGTATAATCCGGATACAGATGAAGTCTATGAAGTCACTCCTGAATTTTATGATTATTATGAAGTTCATGGTAATGAATTCGAAAAGAATTATTTAGAAGAGTTGCCTAGCGATAAATGGAGTTATGTCCCTCTAAATGGTGCAGAACATATATATTAATTAATTTTTAATTTTGACAATTATTTCTGGACCTCTGTGCGACCCACCCTGTATACCCGACTTAGAACCCCAGAAACGCTTTACTGGATTGAACGAAAGTTCGAATCCCCGAAACCCAGCCAACGTCAGCAGCGGTTCGAGGGACCGCAGTGCCTTATTTTAAGCCATTTTTAGTAGTCGTTTTTGTACGCTAAAAAATGACCCCACCGAGGATTCGAACTAAATAAAATAAATAGAAATGCAGGTTTTATCAGTGCTAAACCCGGATCGGTTCGAATATAGGATCAGCAGCCAACGTCAGCACTAGTTCGAGGGACCGTAGTGCTCAAAAATTTTAAAATCTATTTTTGTAATAGATTTTTCTTGTAATCATACTTTTTATATGAATCAACCAATAACAAAAAAAGAAGAATTTATCGAAAAAAAACACGGGCGAAAGGTTTCAGATTTTTATCATTGGCTTGAAGATGATAAAAATAAAGAGGTGCAGAAATGGATAAAAATACAAGATAAATATACTCGGGCAATATTGAATAAAAATACTAAATGTAAAAAAATTAAAGAGAGACTTGGCGAGATATTTTGCATTAATGAAAATGGGATACCTGTTCCAAGGCAAGGTAATTATTTTTATACTCAAAGAAAACCAGATGAAGATTTTTCTGTTCTTTATATTAAAAAAGGTCTTAATGGAAAACCTCAGAAACTTATTGATCCTAATAAGATGTCAAAAGATAAATCAGTCGTACTTACCGCTTGGGTGCCATCAGACGATGGATTATTTCTCGCTTATCAACTTTCGGAATCTGGAAATGATCAATCTTGCATTAAAATAATGGACGTTAAGAAAAAAAAGGATTTAAATGATTTTATTCCGTATGATATTTATCCCAACATTCAAAAGTGGGATAGGGATAATAATGGATTTTGGTATACCAAAAGACATCCTGACGCCCCTAAAGGCGAAGAAAAATTTCATGAAAAATTGTATTTTCATAAATTAGGCGATGATTATAAAAAAGATGAATTCGTATTCGGGGAAAAAATCAAAAAAGAAGATTTTCCTTCAGTTTCTATATCAGAAGACAATCGTTATCTTCTTATCAATGTTAGAATTTTATCTGAAAAGAAACCGAGAAATGAAATATATTTAATAGACAGACAGGATGAAACTAAGGAAAAACAACCAGTTTTTATTAATATTATGGCTCAAGCTTTTGGCGTAGTGCATAAAGGAAGAATTTATTTAATTACGGATCATAATGCTCCAAAATGGCGCATTATATCTACATCAATCAAAGACATTCATAGAAAAGTAGATGAATGGGATGAAATTATTCTTGAAACAAATGATATTTTAAATAATTTTATTATTACTGGGAATAATCTTTTTATCGAGAAACTCGTAAACGCATGTTCTAGTTTTAGTCTTTATTCTCTTAAGGGTAAATTGAAAAAAAGAATCAAATTATCTACATTAGGAACGCTCGATAATTATAGCTTCGAAAAAGAAGGTCAAGAACTTTTCTTTTCATTTTCTTCTTATACTATACCTCAGACAATATATAGATATGATTTTAAAAATCATGATTATAAAGTTTTTACTAAAGATAAAGTTCCTGTTGATTTTAGTTCTTTAGTAGTGAATCAAAAATGGTTTTTTTCAAAAGACAAGACAAAGATTCCAATGTTTGTAGTACATAAAAAAGGGTTAAAGATGAATAGTAACAACCCTACGCTTGTATATGGGTATGGAGGATTTGATTATCCTATAACGCCTGAATATACAGGATATATTATTCCTTTTATTGAAGCAGGTGGTATATATGTTGAAGTAAATCTTCGAGGTGGTGGTGAATTTGGAGAAAAATGGCATGAAGCAGGAATGCGTGGTAAAAAGCAAAATGTTTTTAATGATTTTATCGCTGCTATTGAGTATTTAATCAAGGAGAAATATACAAATTCAAATAAAGTTGGAATTTTTGGTTGGAGTAATGGAGGGTTGCTTACAGCTTCTGTTACTGTGCAAAGACCAGATCTTATTAAAGCTTCTGTAATAGGTGCTCCTGTTATTGATATGATTCGTTACCATTTATTTCATGGTGGCAGACATTGGATTTCTGAATATGGAGATCCTGATAAAAAGAAGGATTTTGATTATCTTATTAAATATAGCCCTTATCATAATATAGAGGAAAATGAATATCCTGCAGTTCTTACTATTACTGCTGATAAAGATGATCGAGTACATCCTATGCACGCTTATAAAATGACTGCAATTTTACAAGAAAAAAATAAGTCTAATAATCCGATATTTATTAGAGTCGAACAAAAAGCAGGGCATAGCGGCGCACGTGCAAAATCAAAATTTATTGATAGATATGGAGATATTCTTGGTTTTATTTTTTGGCAGTTAGGGGTTAATTTTTAAATTAAATCATGTTATACTAAAATTTGTTTCTGGACCTCTGTGCGACCCACAGTGGACGCCCAGTTCAAAATCCCAGTAACGCTTTATGGGATTGGAGGAGAGGTTCGAAACCGCGAAACCCCAGCCAAAGGACTTTTTTATCGAGGTATGAAAAAAATTATTATCGACCAAGAAATATTTAAAAAATACCCTAATTTTATTAGGGGGATTATTATTGTTACGGGCATTAAAAATAACCCGGAGAACGAAAAAGTTAAAGAATTATCAGATAAGGAAATAAAAAACAAGGCAGGGCAAAGTTTTACAGAACATGAGATTGTAAAAGCTTGGGATAAAGCCCACGAAAAATTTGGTTCTAATCCTAATAAATTTCCACCATCAATTAAATCATTGCTTAAAAGGATAGAAAAAGGGGGAGAAATCCCATTTATTAATTCGGTTGTCGCTTTATTTAATTATATTTCTGTAAAATATCTGATTCCTTGTGGCGGAGATGACATAGATAAAACCGAAGGCAACCTTAAATTAGGATTAGCCAAGGGAAATGAGTCTTTTATTCCTTTAGGGGGTCAGGACAAAGAAACGCCAGAAGTAGGCGAGGTAATTTATTTTGATGACAAAACATTAAATGTAATGTGTCGAAGATGGAACTGGCGCAATGGAGATTTTACAAAAATTATGCCAGAAACAAAAAAAATAGTTATTAACATTGACGGTATTGGTTCTGTGCCCCAATCTCTTATTGAAAAAGCAAGGGATGAATTAGCAGAATTATTAGTAGTCCATTGTCAGGCCAACCTTAAAACGGGATTACTTAATAAAGACCTAAGAGAAATTAAACTATATTAAAAAACGATTCTATGATAAAATTAAAATATGAATAAAAAGATTTCATTAATTTTGTTAATAGTATTTATTATTGGAGCTGGTGTGGTTGCCTATTTTTGGTATCAATCAAATTTGATATCTCAAGAACAAACTGACGAAACTGCAAATTGGAAAACTTTTATTCCTACTGATAAAGGTGCAACATTTCGATATCCAGAAAATTTATCAACCAACTACATCCGTCCTCAAGAATGGCCTCCAAAGTTACTGATAATAGATAATACTGAATTCTCATGCGAAGAGGGTGGGCTTGGGATAAATGGTCGTCCTGGCATGACAATACAAAAAAAGATCAATAATATTGTTTATTGTATTGAGAATGTCAGCGAGGGAGCGGCTGGAACATTTTATACGGATTATACTTACACGTTCTTAAAAGACAGTAAACTGGTCAAACTTAGCTTTACTTTAGCATATCCGCAATGTGATAATTATGATGATCCGCAAAAGACAGAATGTGAACAGGAACGCCAGATTTTTGACTTGGATCTATTAATTAATCGTATTGCAGAAAGTGTGCAGTAATGCCTTATAATGCTTAGTAGTAATCGTTTCTAGGCCGGAGAACACAGCCAACGTCAGCAGCGGTTCAAGGGACCGCAGTGCGTAAGAATTGATGAAATTAAAAAGGAAGGGCGATTATCGCTCTTCCTTTTTTGTTTAAGTTTGCGTTCCGGAATCTATTCCGGTTTTTCAGATGAAAGAACTTTTCCTTCGGCGAATCTGGAGTGAATAATGACTTCTTGTTTGGGTGATTCAATTGTGTATCCAACAAATTGGCATTTAATACCAGCTTCGTTTATTTTTTGAATAATTGCACCGGTGTTATTGTTTCCTTCAAGAATCACTAACATTCCGCATCCGCCATGAAGGGTACCGTGGGCCTGATAATCAGTCAGGCGTAATTTGGTATCCCATGACAATTCTTGGGCTTGAAGAAGAACTTCAGCTGGTTTAGGCATGGAATCTAATTTTGCGCCCACCCCTTCCGGAAGAATTTCTTTGAATTTACCCCAAATACCTCCACCGGTAATATGGGCAATTCCAGCGATTTTTGCCAGAGGTTCACCAATACTTCCATCCGGGCGCCAGCCAATAATTCGGCAAATGGTTTTGGCGTAGCTCCGCGAAGGAATGGTTAGTTTTCCAACAAATTTCATGGCTTCGGGATTATTCATGATGTCTTTAATATCCGGCCCGAATTTTTCCAAAAGCAGATTAGTGAAAAATGTTCCGCCGTTGCATCGGTAACCCGGCTCCCAGAATCCGACAATCGGCATTCCCGGCTTGATTTTGGAACCGTCGATAAGCAGATCGCGATGGGCGAGTCCGATACACGAAGCACCCCAGGTTAAAACCAGTTGTTCATTAGGGTTGATATCACAGAATGCGGTGATACTGTGCTTCATAATAGCGACTTCACCGGTAATATTGACTAGATTGGTTTGATTGAGTGCTTTTCTATACCCCTCCATCATTGCTTGGAAAAGAGGAAAGCTTTTGTGAGTAATACGTTTGGCTTGTATCTCATTGTCGATAACTGCCGGGAATCTGCCAGAACGGGCGAAATCATCGGCGGTCATAGCGATAATTTCCCAGCCGAGTCCGCGAAAGACCTCTGGTGTGCCAACAAGAGTAAAAAATTGAGGTTTGCCACCAGCGCCGTCGTTTTCAACTTCTTCGGCCATGGTCCAGGAAATGATCTTATCGGTTTCCTGATCAATCCGGTAATTCAGCATTTGTCCCAGAACATGGTTTTTCCAGATGAATCCAATTGGACCACGAAAATTGTTTGGTTGATGGGGGATAATGTGAATGGCTTGGCAATTTTTGTGGCTTTGAAAACAGATTTCTTTGGCCATTTCCGAGGCCCTGTCTCCTGGGTCAATGATTTCCTGCTTGTACAAGTCGTTCATAACTAATACCTCCTTCGTATTCTAAGGGTTTTTAAATTCTATCTTTATCTAAAATTATTCAATTTTAAAAGGGCTTTTCGCCCTCCTTGTCTATTATCATGCTTGATATAGTTGTAAAAGTCAACAAAAATGGTAGAATGAATAATAAAGGGGATTTTGCACTTATGTGCTATTACTGTGAACACCCCTTGGTTTTGAGATCGCGAAATTCAGCCACGGTCATTCACGAGCTCAGTGTAAACTTTTATGAATAAATCATTAGTTCTTAAAACTAAATTTGCTAAATCTTTATTTATTATAGGAGTGATTGTAATCGCTTTTTTTGTTATTATAGCGTTTATTTACACATCTTTTTTTAGCGCTACGCAAAGTAAGGCAGAGCTGGAGCAGTTTACAATCACTGTTGGCAATGACGATTCAAGAGAAGTGGGAGAACAATTAAAAAATCAGGGATTCATTAAAAACGAAAAAGCTTTCTATATAGCTCTTCTCGGATTAAAAGGAATAAATTCGGTCTGCGTTGACTGTATTTCATCCGGCGCTTATAAGATTTCCAAATCAATGAATGTCTGGCAGATTGCCAAGGTATTTAAAAAGGGCCCATATATGAAATGGGTTATTATTCCTGAAGGATTAAGAAAAGAGCAAATTGCTGAAATTCTAGCTCAAACATTAGGTTGGAATGAGCAGGAAAAAAGTGATTGGGTTACTAAATACACAGCCATGAAATATGATTATTTTGAAGGCGTCTATTTTCCCGAGACATATCTTATTCCAGTAAATGAAACCGGACTTGAAATTGCCCAAAGATTTATCAATAAATTCAATGAAAAATTTGCGCCTTATTCCAATAAATTTGTTCAAGAAAATATCAAATGGACAACGGCTTTGAAAATCGCTTCAATTATTCAGAGAGAAGCGGCTGGAAAAGACGATATGCCTCTGATTGCCGGTATTATCTGGAATCGTTTGCTTAATGATATGAAATTAGAAATTGACGCTACGCTTCAGTATGCGCGAGGAGACACTGGCAATGGTTGGTGGTCTCCGATTTCTATCGCAGATAAACAAATTGATTCGGGATATAATACTTATCTTTATAAAGGACTCCCGCCACATCCAATTGCCAATCCTGGGATTGACGCTATTGAGGCAGTTTTAAATCCAACTGAAACAAAATGTTTTTATTACCTTCATGACAATGACAGAAACATTCATTGCGCTGAGACCTATGAAGAACATTTGGAGAATATTGAGAAATACTTAAAATAATAGCGACCGGGGTGCGTTGGGTAAGAATACTGGACCGCGGTGCGTAAATTATCTTAGAATTATGAAAAAATACATTGTATTTGATTTCGATGGGACTATTGCGGATACATATCAAGATATTTTAACCATTGTAAATGATCTAAAAAAAGATAAATATAAAGAGATTGATTTTAAAGATATTAGAGACCATGGAACTAGATATATGATTAAAAAAGCAGGAATTCCTTTTTGGAAAGTTCCAAAATTTATTTATCAAGCAGCATCTAAATTAAAAAGGAAAAATAATATTAAATTATTCCCGAAGATTTTAGATGTTTTTAAAAAATTAAGTGAAAATTATAAGCTTGGTATTGTTTCAAGTAATTCAGAAGAAAATATTAAAATTGTTTTAAAAAGATACAAGATCGAAAATTTATTTGAATTTATATATTCTAACAGTTCTATATTCGGCAAACATTTAGTTCTAAAAAAAATGTGTAAGAAATACAAAATTAATCCTAATGATATAGTTTATGTTGGAGATGAAGACAGAGATATTATTGCAGCAAAAAAAGCTAAAATTAAAATTATTGCGGTAACTTGGGGTTTTAATTCAGAAAAATTATTAAAAGAGAAAAAACCAGATTATTTAGTTCATGCTCCAAAAGAGATTCTGGAAAGAATCTTATAAGTTTTGTATTATTTATTACTGGACTTATGTGCTACCTATCGTGGGCACTGCTTTTGTGGTATATATTGCATATTTATAAAAATTAAAATATAATATACTTAATTAATAATAAATAACAAAGAAAAAAAATATGAAAAAAATAGGATATTTACTTTTAAGTTTTGTTTTTGTGAGTAGTTTGGTTGTTTTAGTTAATGCTCAAGGAGCTGATACTATAGCGCCAGCCGATACAACCGATTTAACGGTTTCTGAAACCACAGAATCATCTGTGACTTTGACTTGGACTGCGCCTGGAGATGATAATATGATTGGTACTTCAACTAGTTACACTCTTCGTTATGCTACTTCTACTCTTACAGAGAGTAACTGGGGATCAGCTTTAAATGTTAATAATGAACCAACTCCTCAGATAGCTAGCAGCACAGAAACTATGATTGTTTCTGGTCTAGAAGAATCAACTACTTATTATTTTGCTCTTAAAACTAAAGATGAAGAAGATAATGAATCTAACTTATCTAATGTAGCAACAGGGAATACTTTAACTCCAGAACCAGTTTGTGGCGATGGGAATATAGATACAGGAGAGGAATGCGATGATAGTAACATGGAAGATGGCGATGGCTGTTCAGCTACTTGTCAGATTGAAGAGGAATCAGAATTTTTAAGTTTTGGGATAAAAATTACTCCTTCAACTTTAAATTTAACTAGCCATGGCAAATGGATCACAGTGCATCTTTTTGTTAATTCATCTTATAATGTAACTGATGTGGATATTTCTACAATTAAAATTAATAATAGTTTGTTGCCAGATGGAAATTATAAGGGGCTAAATTACTTTACTCAAGGTAATAAAAACAGAGAAAAAAATACATCTAATTTAGTACTTAAATTTTTGAGATCAGAATTTACAGAGTTAGTTGGTAGTAATATCGGAGATTTCGAGATTACTTTAACAGGTAAGGTTAATGGAGAAAGTTTTTCTGCTACCGATACTATCAAAATTATTAATATTACTTCTATGGAAGTAGATGAAGAGGAAGAAGAAATTATAGTTCAAGTAGTTGGTCAATCAAAAGTTTATAGAATAAAGAATAATAAACGAAGACATATTCCTAGTGTTGCTGCTTTTAATAGATATGGTTATAAATGGAATCAGATAAGGAATATTTCCCAAGAAGAATTAGATGCCTATTTAGATGATGAATTATTGAAAGATAGTGAACAACCAGCTGTTTATTTAATTTGTAATGGACTGAAGAGGCATATTCCATCACCAGCAGTTTTTAACTCCTACGGTTTTGATTGGGACGATATTTCTATTGTTGATCAAGCTGAAATAAATGATTATTCTAATGTTAATTTAATTAGGGCAGCTGGTGATACAAAAGTTTATCTCTTAGCTAGTGGTAAAAAACATTGGATACCTTCTTTAGCAGTGTTTAATAACAAGGGTTATAAATGGGAAAACGTAATTATTGTTAATCAAGTTGAAAAAGAGAGTATTGAAGAAGGAGAACTAGTTGAATAAACTTAGGAATATAAATATATAATTTAAAAAACGCCTTTTGGCGTTTTTTAAATGACTCTAGTAAAAAATAAAAGTTTGTGCCAGAATATAATCAATATGTCTCTATCCATCGGGATAGTTGGTTTGCCTAATGTAGGCAAGTCAACATTGTTCCAATCATTAACTAAAAAACAAATAGACAGAGCTAATTATCCTTTTTGTACGATTGATCCCAATGTGGGCGTTGTAACGGTGCCTGATGAAAGAGTTGATCAGCTTGCCAAATTAACTAAATCGGCAAAAAAAATTTACACGACAATTGAATTTATTGATATTGCTGGACTAGTTAAAGGAGCGCATCAAGGGGAAGGATTGGGTAATAAGTTTTTGGCTAATATAAGGGAGGCAGACGCTGTTTTATATATCCTGCGCATTTTTAAGAATGATAAAATTGTTAATACTCAAGATAAAATTAATCCTTTAGAAGATAAGGAAATTTTAGACGCGGAAATGGCTTTGAAAGATTTAGCTACATTAGAAAAAATATTTGATAAAAAAGCTACTAAAGAAGCTGATATTATTAAAAAAGCAATGACAATTTTAGAAAAAGGAGAAATGCTTTATGGGCGCATAGATAATAAAGAGGAAGAAATTTTAAAACAGTATCAGCTTTTAACTCTTAAACCAAGATTTTTTCTTTTAAACGGAAAAGAAGAAGAATTAACAAATGAAATTAAGAATAATTTTGAAAATGATAATTTTCCTTATCTTGTGCTAGATGTTTTAAATGAATTTGAAATAGGGGAATTAAAAGATGAAGAAAAAAAAGATTTAGGAATTACAGATGAATTGAAACTTGATCTGCTTATAAAAAAAGCGTATCAATTGCTTAATCTAATTACTTTTTTAACTACGGGATCTGATGAGACAAGAGCTTGGACTATTAAACAAGGAAGTTCTGCTCCTCAAGCAGGGGGAGTTATTCATACTGATTTTGAAGATAATTTTATAAAAGCAGATGTTATTAATTGGCAAGATTTGATTAATTTAGGAGGCATTGCTCAGGCGAGAGAAAAAGGATTAGTAAGAACAGAGGGTAAAAATTATATTATTCAAGATGGAGATGTTATAGAGATTAAACATGGCGCTTAGATATATCTTTTATTTATTTATTTATGTTATAATAATTAAAATTAGATAAAGTGTTTAAAAAGGTGAAATTACTAAATTATAATAATAGTTAAGTATATAAGCCGAATTTTAAAATATGTTTAAAAAAATTGTATTGTGTTCGTTTCTGATTGCTTTTTCCTTTAGCTTATTTTCTTTTTCTGTTTTAGCTGAAGAAGAAATTAATATTCCAGCTGAGGAATTAGATGTTGAGGAACCGGGAATCTTGTCTTGGTTTCAAAATGCTTTTGATACTGTTCAGTTGTGG
>Ga0268278_1000257_pt1 | contig 40457 bp, 38 predicted proteins | sample saktaG_3_FD_190135 | JGI IMG/M metagenome (GOLD analysis project Ga0268278, IMG submission 190135) | Saline water microbial communities from Sakinaw Lake, British Columbia, Canada - sak_2010_1_5_55m | ecosystem: Environmental > Aquatic > Non-marine Saline and Alkaline > Saline ...
TTGTTCCTGCTGATAAACAAAAAAGGAGCTCAAGAATCCCGGGGATTGAAAAACCAACAAAAGGAATCAAGAATAAAGATAAGATTCCTAAAACCCCTACATAAAAAGCATATATCTTTGGATTTGGAGGGCCTTTTAAAAGATATTTGTCCCCCAGGGCAACAATCGCAAAAAGGAAATAAGCTAAAATTATGGGTGCTAACCAAAGCATATTTTTTGGATATTGTAAGTTCCTAATTTCTCAACCTCAATAAATCCATCCAAAGCGGCTTCGGCAAATCTTCCGCTATTTAAATAATCAAAAATCCATTGATTAGCATACCTTGGATTTTCCTGTAAAATTCCCGCTCCTATTGCCCGCAACCATTTCCGATTAAAATCCTCTTGAGACCCAATAGAAGGAGCAATGATAATCGGAATTCCCAAGCCAGTGTAAAAAGACAACTCGCTTGGTTTCGTCCAAAGAATATCGGTTTTTCTTAATTTTTGATTGAAAATCTGGAAATAATTTTCTATTTTTTCAGAAAAAACTATCTCAATAGTCCTATCCAGCTTATTCTCTAATCCAAGCTCCCTAATATTTTCCAGAAAATATTCTTTAACTTTTTCTCTTATGCCAGCTGATAAGATTATCCTAATTTTTTCTTCTCTAATTTTTTCAGCCAAACTTTTGACATATTCAATGACTATTTCTTTTTGAGCTCCGGCTCCTCCGATAGAAAACATTACAGTTAAAGGATGGTCTGAATTTTCAGGAAGAGCTCCCATGTATTTATCAACCAATGGTTTGTACTTCTGATAAAACCTTCCTTGAGGATCTAAATTCAAAACCCGATAAGCTAAATCTTTCTTTAAAATTTCCTGTTTTTCTGTTCCAATATTTTCTATTGGTAAAGGAAAACCAGTTAAAAAAATATTCTCTTCTTTTACTCCGTAAAGCTTTAGCCGATCAACCACCCAGGAGTTAGGGGCAAAATACTTTATTTTGCTTTTTGCCGGTTCTAAGGAAACCCAAGCCCTAGCAATATCAGCATCACAAACAACACAAAAAATATCTTCTGGATAGTTAAAAACCTCAGCCATAAAAGCCGAGGTAAAGAAAGTGGTTACTAATGGTAAGGGATTCTTTTTTAATTTTAAAATTAAGTCTCTTCCCCATCCTTTTTTAATTGTAGAGAAGATTTGATTTAAGCCAAAGGTCGGTTTGGACAAATCTCGATGAGGGTAAAAAGTAGGAATTTTTTGAAACTTATCAAAAATTGAAAAAGCTATATTGCCAATTAAGGGAATTCTTTTAAACCTTGAAATAAATTCATAAAATCCCCTTGTTGACTCCCAGACTTTTTTATCCTTTCCGGGAATCCCCTGATAATCATTGGCGTTTACAACTTTCTGCTCAAAAGCAATTTTTTTTAAGGGGTAGGCAGTTCTCTGATGGCCGTAGCCCATATTAACTGTTACTACCCAAGCTTTTTTCTTATTATCCATATTTATTTATTATACATTAATATTCCAAAAACTTTAACCTTTTTCTTTTATTTAGCTGCCAAGCAATAAATCCTAAAATTAGATAAGAAATTATCAGCCAAAGCCAATGGACGTTTTCAAAAGTTTTGGCTGCCCACCCACCTCGAGAAAAGAAATCTACAATTTTTGTTAGATAAGTTAATAAAAACCAGCAAGGCAAAGAAAGAAACATTCCCAGGGATTGCCAGAACATTCCTGCTAAGCCAAAAATAAAGCCAAAAATCATAATCCAATAAATAAATGGCAGAATTAAAACATTACTTAAAGGAGCTACCAAAGATATCCTGCCGAAATTATAAACCAAAATTGGCAAAGTAAAGATTTGGGCAGCGAAGGTCATTGCTATAATTTCTTTTAACCTAATAAGTTTTTTGGGGATAAACTTTAGCCATTTTCTAAAAACAGAGGATAAATAAATAATCCCTATTGCTGCTAAAAATGAAAGCTGGAAACCAACATCATTCAATAGAAGCAAAGGATTTATAACAAGCATTATACCTGCCGCCATTACTATCCCCCGGGAACTTACAGATTTTCTGCCAACTTTTTGGCCTAAAAGAAATAAACCGCCCATTATCCCTGCCCTGACACCAGATGCTTGAAATCCTGTCATAGCAATAAAAAGAAAAATAATAATTATTGAAAAATAAAATGCTTGGCCCCGCCAAAATCCTAAAGCAAGCAGCAACGACATTAAAATACCGCTTAAGATAACAATGTGCATACCGGAAACCGCTGTTATGTGGCGAACGCCGGCAATGTTTAATTTTTCTTTCAATTCGTCTGATATTCTGCTTTTATCTCCTAAAAGCATTGCTCCTAAAATTGAACTTTGGGGAGGCGATAATGAACTATAAATGCTTTGTCTTAATTTATCTTTGAAAAATAAAATTCCCGCGTACCCTGCGGAAATAAAGTTTTTATACTCTCCCCTGCTTAATAATTCAACTTTTGGATAATAGATCACGGAATAAATTCCTTCTTTTTTTAGATAATCCTTATAGTTAAAATCTTCAAAAATAGGAGGAGTTTGCAACTTGCCTATAATTCTCAGTTTATCTCCATATTTATATTCTGGATATCTACTAACAGTTATTAAAACCTTGCCTTCTATACCCTCCCGCTTGAAAGTTAGCTTTGTGGTAGTTTCTCTAACATCCGGCTCTTTTACTATTCTACCAATCAAAGTAATCTCTTCTTCCAAATCGTTATACATTCTTAATTCATAATTCTTAATTCCTAATTCAACCATTTGATATCTCCAAATAATTAAAACCAATAAAACCAAAATAAAACCAAAATAAATTATCTTTGATTTATTCACAGGTTTACTTTTTTATTTATATAGTATAAAATAAAAGTAGTTGTTTTATATTAATTGTTCTTTTTTATCAACCCCCCTTGGAGGATAGAAAAATGGTAAGAAGAACAAAATGGTTGGCATCGACAATTCTTGACTCCGGATAGCGAAAGAAGAAAAAACGCAGTCAGTTGAAATTGTCGAACTGCCAGTCAATCAGACAAAGGCCGAGTTCTGTGAGAACTCGGCCGCCTTTTTTATCTAATTCTGCAAGTTTTAAAAAATGGAGAAATTGCTTTTTGGATTTCTAAAAGATATTTATCAGGATACGGCTTTACTTTTTCAAATTTTGAGTCAATTGTTTTTTCTGCCCGAAAGTTCTGTAGGTAGTATTTTACATTTGGGTCTCCTATCCATTTAGCAATTTTTAAAATATCTTGTTTTGTATGAATCGTAGGAATAACGGTTGTCCGAAACTCAAAATCAATCCTTGAATTTTTTAATAACTCAACGCTTTTTTTAATCTCATTTTCGTATTTTGGGATTTGGGAATTGGGATTTATTTGAAAATTGGGAATTGGGAATTGGAAATTTAGTCCCAAAGGGGCTTTAATGTCCATTGCCACATAGTCAATCATTTTTTTATTAATTAGTTCTCTTAACATTTTAGGATTTGAACCATTAGTATCAAGTTTAATCGAATAACCAAATTTTTTAATTTTAGCTGCGAAGTCTGGCAAGTCCTTATTAATTGTTGGCTCCCCGCCGCACAAAACTATCCCTTCCAATATTCCTTTTCTTTTTTCTAAAAAATCAAAAAATTCTTTTTCCGGAATCTTGGGCTGCTTTTTTATCTTCTTTGGCAAAACCAACTCTGAAGAATAACACCAGGGACAGCGAAAATTACAGCCAGCCAGAAAAACCGTGGCAGCTAATTTGCCAGGGTAATCTATTAAAGTAAGTTTTTGGAGCCCAGCGATAATCATTAGTTAATTAAATAAAAAAATCCCCTTAAAGTCAACGGGTTCAGGAATATATCTAGAAAGTAATTATACTTTTACTTCAAACTCTTTTCTCTCTTCAAACTCGCGCTGTTTCCCAAGATTATACTGAGACACAGGACGATAATAGCCTACAATTCTTGAGTAAACCTCACAAGGTTGTTTAATCGTACACTTTGGACAATAAAAATGTTCTCCATTTAAATAACCGTGGCTGGGACAAATTGAAAAAGTTGGCGTTAAAGTAATATAAGGAAGATGAAATTTTTCAAAAACTTTTTTGACTAAGCTCTTGGCTGTTTGAATCTCAGAGATTTTTTCTCCTAAAAAAAGATGGAGAACGCTACCACCGGTATATTTGCACGTAATTTCATCTTGGAGATTTAATGCCTCAAAGGGGTCATCAGTATAGTTAACTGGTAATTGGCTTGAATTTGTATAATATGGTGTCTCTTTTGTTCCAGCAGTAATAATATCTGGATATTTCTCTTTGTCTTTTAAGGCAAGGCGGTAAGCGGTACTCTCAGCTGGAGTTTGTTCTAAATTATAAATACTGTCTGTTTCTTTTTGATATTTTACTAATTTTTTTCTCATAAAATCCATAACTTCAAGGGCAAATTTTCTTCCTCTTTTTGAACCAATGTCTTCTCCAATAAAATTTAAGAGGGACTCATTCATTCCTACTAAACCAATGGTTGAAAAGTGATTAGCCCAATACTTCCCTCTCATTTTTTTCACTCCTGCCAAATAAAATTTTGAGTAAGGATATAATCCTTTTTCAATAAAATTTTCTATGGTTTTCCTTTTTATTTCCAAGCTTTCTTTTGCTAAATCCATCATTTTTCCTACTCTCTCAAAAAACTCTTTTTTAGTTTTTGATAAATAACCAATTCGGGGGAGGTCAACTGTCACCACGCCAATTGAACCAGTTAATGATCCTGAGCCGAATAATCCCCCTCCTCCTCGATTGTGAAGTTCACGCAAGTCGAGCCTCAATCGGCAACACATACTTTTCACATCTTCGGGTTTCATTTCGGAATTGATGTAATTGGCAAAATAATTTGTTCCATATTTTGCCGAGGCCTCAAAGATTCCATCAAAAGCAGGCTCCTCCCAAGGAAAATCTTTAGTAATATTTATAGTGGGAATAGGAAAATGGAAAGGTCTTCCTGATTTATCTCCTTCTAACATTATTTCATAAAAAGCTTTGTCAAGAATCTTCATTTCCTCTTCAAACTCAGCATAAGTTTCTTTTTGAGGTTTTCCTCCAATAATTACTGGCTGTTTAGCAAAGGCCGGAGAAGGTCTGAGATCTAAAGTAATATTTGAAAAAGGGCATTGGAACCCTACCCGAGTTGGTATAGACATATTAAATAAAAATTCTTGCATTGCTTGCTTAACTTGCAGATAGTTTAATCTATCATATCTAATAAAAGGAGCTAATAGGGTATCAAAATTTGAAAAAGCGATCGCGCCAGCTGCTTCACCTTGGAGCGTATACATAAAATTTACTACTTGGCCTAAAGCCGCCTGAAAATGCTTCACCGGTTTCGCTTCTACTTTCCCCTGAACCCCGCTAAACCCTTTTAATAAAAGATCGTACAAATCCCAGCCAACACAATAAGGACCTAAAGTGTCTAAATTATGTATATGTAAAGCTCCTGACTCGTTGGCTTCTCTGATTTCTTTCGGATAAATTTTGTTTAACCAATATCTTTTAACAATATAAGAAACTCCATAATGATTTAATCCCTGTAAAGAAAAAGCCATATTAGCATTTTCTTTAACCTCCCAATCTAATTTTTCTAAATACTGGTCAACTCTATCTACTGCCTCTTCGCTAACTTTCACTACTTCTCGGATTCTTCTTCTTTGCTCACGGTATAGAATATATGATCGGGCGGTCTCAACTAAGCCATCTAAAATTAAAACTTCCTCAACAATGTCCTGAATCTGTTCTACTTGAGGAATTTCATCTTTTTTAAAGCGGCGGTTTAAAAATTTAACCACCCTATCTGAAAGTTTTTTTGACCTTTTCCCATCGCCCTGACCAGTTGCAGTTATAGCTTTAAAAATAGCATCAGTAATTTTGGCTTGGTCAAAATCTACAATCGTCCCATCCCTTTTTTGAACTTTGGTAATTTTGTTTTCCATAAAAAAAATAAAATTCGCATGGACCCATTTATAGCGGGCTATTCATATGCAATTATTTCATTTTACCTAATAAGAAAAGCGGGTCAAGCCCGCCAAATTGTGGATAAGTCCGAGCGGAACGAGGACCCCGCCCTCTAAACTCATAAAATAAACTCAAGATTAATAAGATGCTCAAAATCTTTAATTGGCTTTAGCGAAATTCAACAAGCATAGAGGGCGGGGCTTCGTACCTCACTATCGTTCGGCACTTAAAAACCGGTTACAATTACCGTCACTTTTATCTCTCCTTTTTTTAGTTTCTCATTCTGAATTGCTCCAAAAATTACTTTTGCTTCCGGAGAAACCTCCTGAGTAATAATTTTAGCCGCTTCATCTATCTCAGATAAGCTAATGTCTTTGCCTCCAGAAACACTAAATAGAACTCCTTTTGCTCCTTTGCAAGAAATATCTAAAAGAGGAGAATTAAGGGCTTTCTGAGCTGCCTCTCTTGCTCGCTCTGAGCCCGTAGCTTTTCCTATGCCGAACAGGGCAGAGCCAGAGTCCTTCATAATTGCTTTAACGTCGGCAAAATCAATATTTATTATCCCCGGCAGAACAATCAAATCAGAAATCCCCTGAACTGCCTGCCTTAAAGTTTCATCACAAATCCAGAAAGCATTTGAAACCGTAGTTTTTGGTTCTAAGATTGAAAGCAATTTATCATTGGAAATACTAATCAAAGTGTCAACTTTTCCACTAAGTTTTTTTAAACTATCCTGGGCAATTTCCATCCGTTGAATTCCCTCAAAAGAAAAGGGCTTGGTAACTACAGCCAGGGTCAAAGCTCCTGATTTTTTAACGATATCAGCCACAACAGGAGCAGCTCCACTGCCACAACCGCCACCCATGCCGCAAGTGATAAAAACCATATCTGAACCCTTTAGAGCCTCTTGAATTTCTTCTCTTTGTTCTTCAGCTGCCTCCCTTCCTATTTCAGGATTCATCCCTGTACCCAGACCCCTGGTTAAATCTTTGCCAATCCGAATTTTCCGATGGGCTTTAGCTCTTTGAAGGTCTTGGGCATCAGCATTTATGGCAACTAATTCAACGCCTTTAATTTTACACCTCATCATCCGAGAAATTACATTTGACCCTGAACCTCCCACTCCGACCACTTTGATTTTAGTGTTTGAAGTCATAATTTATGGTATGAACATTCTAAGCATCTTTTTTAATTTATTTCTAATTCCTTTTCCAGGGTTTGGAAAATTCCCTTGTTCCTCTTCCGAATCAACTCCTTCTAAAATTAACCCATAAAGAGCGGATAAGCTCGGATCCTCTTGAAAAGCAGGAGAAATTTGAGAAACTCCGATGCGACACGGCAGTTTTAATTCTTTTTTCGCCAATTCTTTAATCCCTGGCAGTTTTGCTCCTCCTCCGGTTAAAACTATTCCAGCCGGAAGCAATCTTTGACGAGAAATTTTCTTTAATTCTTTATTAGATATCGCGAAAATTTCCGAAACTCGAGCTTCAATAATATCTGTTAATGCTTTTTTTGAAAAAATAAGCAGCTCTTCCCCTTCAATTTTTATTTTCTTTTTCTCTTTAGAAGACGCCAGACAATTTCCAAATTCCAGCTTTATTTTTTCTGCGGTATCAATATCTGTTTTAAGGCAAATGGCGATATCGCTGGTAATATGCCCCGACCCGATAGGAAAAACAGCGGCATGGATTAAATTCCCTTCTTCAAATACTGCTAATCCGGTAGTCCCGGCTCCAATATCTAAAATGCAAACTCCCAATTCTTTTTCTCTGGGAGTTAGGACTGCCCTGGCGCTAGCCAAAGGAACAGGGATTAAATAGTTAATTTGGAGCCCGGATTTTAAAATGCTTTGGCTGGAATTTTTTAAATAAGGAGAAAAGCCGCAAAGAATCAATGTTTCTGCTTCTAATCTTACTCCTTCCATTCCTATCGCATTCTTCACCCCTCCTTCTCCATCAACAATAAACTCTTTAGGGAAAACTTCAATAATTTCTTTATTTGAAGGAAGAGAAATAGCCTGAGCAGCTTGTAAAACTCTTGCAATATCTTCCTCCGAAATTTTCTGGTCGGCTCGAGAAACAGAAACTAATCCCCGAGAAGAAGTGCAAAATATATGTCCTCCTCCAATATTGGCATAAACGTTGTCTATTCTTTGGCCACAATCTTGCTCAGCTTTTTCCTTTAAAGAAGAAATAATTTCTGCTACTTTGAGAACATCAATCACCACTCCTTTTCTAATCCCTAAAGAAGTTTTCTGGTTATGGCTTAAAATTTCAAAATCTGCTTCCCCGGATTTTTTAGAAACAGTAAGCAATTTTATGGAACCTGAGCCAATATCTAAAGCGTTAATTATGTACGGCTTTGGCATATTTCATTTAAACATTTAAGCACTTTAACATTTAAACAAATTTAAATAGTATTCCTGCTTCTTTTCCATCTTATCAGCTTCTTTCTTATCTTTTTCGTGTTCATAACCCGATAGATGCAGTATTCCATGAATTAAAACTTTGGCTAATTCTTTTTTGAATGTTAAATTATATCTTTTAGCATTTTTCTTAACCTCCATGAGACAAACAACGATCTCGTTTAATTCATCACCGAAAGATAAAACATCTGTTATCTTGTTCTTGCCACGATATTTCTTATTTAGTTTTCTCATTCTCCCCTGACCAACGAAAACAACAGACAAACCAATTTCTTTTCTATTTTCACCTTTTAAAACTTTTTCTGCAACTCCTTTCAAAAATTCCTCATCAACAAAACCGGTAGTCAAATTATTAATTTCAATCATTATAGTAATTCTTTTACAATTTCGCTCACTGTATTTCCATCGGCTCTGCCTTTAACTTTAGGCATCATCTCTGCCATTACTTTTCCCATATCTTTTATTTCCTTTGCTCCAACTTTTTCAACTGCTTCTTTGGCTAATCTTTTAATTTCTTCTTCTGAAAGTTGCTCCGGCAAATATTTTTTTAAAACTTTCATTTCTGCTTTTTCTTTTTCAGCAAGTTCTTTTCTTTCGCCTTTCTCAAATCCTAAAATCGCCTCTTTCCTCTTTTTATTCTCGGAAGAAACAACTTCAATTATCTCCTCGTTTGTTAAATTAGATTTCTCGGCAAGTTCTTGTTCGGTTAATTCTGACTCTTCCTTTGAAATCCTGTATCTTTTTTCTTTCTCTTTGCTTAAAATAGCAGCCGAAAGCATCCGCAACGTAGAACGAGCGACTTCATCGCCTTTTTTTAGAGCTTCGGTGAGATCAGCTTGGATTGTTTGCTTCAACATAAAAATTCTTAAATGTTAAAACGACTATTTCGTTTTTCCCATCTTCTCCATCTTCTTATACTCTTGCCTCAATTGTTCTTTTTTTAGAGCTGATCTTTTTTTCATCTGACGACTTTTTGTTTTCCCTCTAAAACGGATTTTTCTCGCCCGAAGCAAAATCCCGCTTTGTTTCATTTTTCTTGAAAAGCGGCGAACTAAACTTTGCGATGATTCCCTTTCTTCTTTTTTTATTTCTAACATATTAGTATTTTCCACTAAGCAGGTGTAAATGTAAGTGGTCAATCAATTGCCCTGCTTCTCTACCTACGTTAATTACTAACTTATAACCCTTTAAGTCTTTTTCTTCGGCTATTTTTTTGGCAGTTAGAATTATTTCTCCCATTAATGTTTTATCTTCTACTCCAAGATAGTTCACCGAAGGAATGTGTTTTTTAGGAATAATTAAAAGGTGTACGGGAGCCTTGGGATTAATATCTTTGATAGCGACAACACTATCATCTTCATATACTATATCAGATGATATCTCCTTATTTATGATTTTGCAAAAAATACAATTCATAATTCTATTTTTTTAGCTTCTTTCTCATCTCCACCACCACTCTATTCAGTTTCACTATTTCCTGCTTCCCGTTTTTCATATTTCTAATTATAATCATCTCTTCCAAAGATTCTTTCTGTCCAAGAATAAGAGCATATTTTGCTCCAATCTTATCAGCCCTGCTCAACTGGGCTTTTAAAGAATCTCTACCAAAAGATTCAGCAACCCTTATTTTTGCTTTTCTAAAATCTTCTAAAAGCTTCAAGCTTTTCCTCTTTGCTAAACCACCAAGTTGAGCTAAAAATATCTGAGTTTCAGTTTCTTTATCCCCCTGTTTTATCTGTTGGGATTTCATCAAACTTATAATTCTTTCTATTCCAATCGCTGCCCCGCAAGCCGACGTTTCTTTTCCCCCCAAAAGTTTAACTAACTTATCATATCTTCCCCCGCCCGCCAAAGCAATCCTGGAACTTTCTTTCTTTTCAGCTGCCCCAGAAAAAATTTCAAAAACAGTTTTAGTATAATAATCAAGGCCTCTAACTAAATAAGGATTAAGATTATAGGGTATTTCAATTTCGTCTAAAAATTCAAGAACCTCTTTAAAATGTAAGTGGCATTCTTCACAAAGATGGTCAAGTATCTGAGGCGCCTCAGCTTTTATGGGTTGACATTTTTCTCCCTTGCAATCTAAAATTCTTAAAACATTTTCTCTAAGCCGTTTTTTACAATCAGCGCACAATGAGGCCTCTCTTGTCCTAAAATAATTTGCTAAAAGTTTTTTATAGTAGGGCCGGCAATTACTATCGCCAATACTATTTATCTCAACAATTAAATTTTTTAACTTAAGTTCCCGTAAAATATTATAAAAAATCTGGATAATCTGAGCATCTATTACCGGACTTTTTTCTCCTAAAACCTCAAAACCAAATTGCCAAAATTGACGATATCTGTTAGCCTGGGGCCGCTCATAGCGATAACAAGGACCAAAATACCAAAGTTTTAATGGCTGAGGCAAGTTTTGCATGCCATTTTCAATATAAGCCCTAACCACCGGAGTGGTCCATTCTGGTCTCAAACTTAAAAAATCTCCTCCTTTAGTTTTTAAACTATACATTTGCTTTTTTACAATTTCGGTGGCTAATCCAACCCCTTTGGAAAAAAGTTCTGTTTCTTCAACAACGGGAGTATCAATTTTTCCAAATCCATAAAAATCAGCAATATTGGAAACTATATCATAAATCTTTTTATAATATTTCTGCTCTTCTGGCAATATATCATGCATCCCGGTTGGACATTGAAATTTAGGTTTCCTCATAATTAGATATTGGATTTTAGATATTAGATAATTTTTCGTTTTTCCCTATCATCTATCACCTAATATCTAATAGGTGGGTATCTCAAGTCTGGTCGCAGCAGTAAATGGCCAAGCCCTGAAAACTACCCGGCCAATAATATTTTCTTCGGGCAAGATTCCGAATCTTCTTGAATCAAAAGAATAAAAACGGTTATCGCCCAAAACAAAATATTCATTTTCAGCTAAGTTAACATTGATATTTCCCGATGTCGATAAATCAGAAAAAAGATATTCTGATTCGTCTAAAGTTTGGAAAGAACCATCCTTATAAATTATTATTTCACCATCTTTAATCTCTACGGTTTCTCCTGGAAGACCAATAACTCTTTTTATAAAACGTTGGGAAGGATTTCCCGGATATTTAAAAACAATTACCTCTCCTCTCTGAGGAGCCTTAAAGCGATAGCTAATTTCATCTATAATCAAATAATCGCCGTTTTCAAAATTTGGGTTCATTGATTGACCTTTTACAAAAAACGGCTGAAATAAAAAATATCTAATCGGAATTACTATTATAGCAGCAACGACAACTATTTTTGCAATTTCCCAGATGAAAGTAATAAATTTTTTCATACATTTATATATTATATATTATTTTGTATTGTAGCAAAGATTTTTTATTTGTGCAAACCCCGTAGAGAAAATTTGACTGCCAATGGCAATTAGATTTTCAAAGAAAATCTTGTCAAATTTCTTCTACAGGGCAAACAAAAAAGGGCTAAAAATCTTAGCCCTTTTTTAAAATTTATTCGGCAAATTCTTTCTTAGGTTGAACCAAAATTAACAAATTATGTCAATACTGTTATAATGAAAAAATGATAATTATTGTAGGTCTCGGTAATCCCGGGAAAAAATATAAAAATACTCGGCATAATATTGGTTTTCAGATTGTTGATAAGTTTGCTAAGGAAAATAATTTTCCTGAATTCAGATTATCCAAAAAATTCAACTCTCTCGTTTCGGAGAGTATTCTAAATAATGAAAAAATAATTTTAGCCAAACCCCAGACATTTATGAACCAATCAGGCAAGGCAGCAAAAGCTTTAACTAGTTTTTACAAAATTACGCGGCCGGGTCGCGTAGTGATTACGCGGCCGGGTCGCGTAGTAGATCTTGTGGTAGCGCATGATGATATTGACTTGTCTTTAGGAAAAATCAAAATTGTCAAAAATAGAGGAGCGGCTGGCCACAAGGGCGTGGAATCAATAATTAAAGAATTGGGGACGAAAGATTTTATTAGATTTAGAATTGGAATTCAACCCGAAAAAGGAAAACCAAAAAATGTAGAAAAATTTGTTCTTCAAAAATTTGAAAAGCAAGAAGAAGAATTGATAAAATCGGTTATTCAACAAGCCGTTTCTGAATTAAAAAAGCTTAGCTGATTATTCAGCTAAGCCTAATAGTTTGGGACTACCAATAATTAATCTTACTTGATTAATAGTCGCTTTTTCTTTTTTCTTTACTGTAATCAAAAATTTTTTCCCTGAAAGAGCGATAAGAATTTTTTCTTCTTCCGGTCCACCCAATATTTTTTGTCCGACGTCTTCTGAGTTTATTTTTATTCTTAATAAATCGTTAGCAAAGACAAACTCTTTAAAAGACGCTTCCCTAATGCTTCTATAGGCAACGATTTTATCTTTTGCAAAATCGGGATGCCGAACTCCCCAAATAACTCCTAATAATTGAGCTGCCATTTCTTGGAGATCTACTCCCCTAAAAACTATATATTTACCTCCTATCTTATGCATTCCTCCGCCACAAGCCCGTTCTGTTACTAAAAATTCACCGATATATTCGTCGTGGCTTGTTTTGAAAACGTCATCCAAAAAAATTATATCTGGAGGGTAAGGAATCATTTCCTCAATCTGTTTTTTGTCGGCAATTTGTTCTTTCGCCGGTATTAATAAAAGTTTTTTCCTAACATGTTTTTCTTTGTCTTTTATTTCTTCCATTTATATCTCCTTTCTTGTTAATGTGCCGTAATTACGTATAATACTAAAAAATAATAATATTGCAAGTTTTTTCATTTTACCCAGTTAGAGGTTAATGTTATGATTCAAGAATGGAAAAAGTAACAATAGAAGATAAAGATTATCCAGAACAGCTCAAAAAAATTAAAAATGCGCCGGAAACTCTTTATTTTAGAGGAAAAATTAAGCCAGACGAAGTTTGTTTTGCTATAGTAGGGACAAGGAGGTACTCTTCTTATGGAAAGCAAGTAGCCATGGAAATTGCAGGAAACTTATCTGAATCTGGACTTACTATTGTCAGTGGTTTAGCTCCGGGAATTGATACTTTTGCCCACACAGCAGTAGTTGAGCAAGGAGGAAGAACAATTGCTGTTCTTGGCACCGGTCTTGATGAAAAAAGCATTTACCCAAAAGAAAATATTAAATTAGCCAGAAAAATAGTTGAATTGGAGGGTCTTTTAATTTCCGAGTACCCGCCGGGAACTCGGGGAACTCGTTTCAGCTTCCCTCAAAGGAATCGGATAATTTCCGGACTTTCAAAAGGCGTGTTAGTTATAGAAGCTAAACAAAAAAGCGGTTCTTTAATTACGGCAAATTATGCTTTTTCCCAAAAAAGAAAAGTATTCGCTATTCCCGGCTCAATTTATTCTTTAAATTCTCATGGTACCAATTTTTTAATAAAACAAGGAGCAAAATTAGTTGACAGTGCTAATAATATTTTAGAAGAATTAAATTTATCTATATCTGTTCCGCCCGCCACGTCAAATGCAATGAATGAAACTCAAACCTTCGAAGAAAATTTAGTTTTGGATACTCTAAAAGAAGAATCTTTACATTTAGATAAAATTATTGAAAAAACAAAATTAAATCCAGCTATTGTAGCCAGCACGTTGACTATTTTAGAGCTTAGGAATAAAGTAAGAAATTTAGGAGGAAATATTTATGCGCTAAAGCGCTAAAATTATGAACTTGATTATAGTAGAAAGCCCAACGAAATCTCATACCATCGAAAAATTTTTAGGGAAAGAATACAAAGTTCTTTCCTCTTTCGGACATATCCGGGATTTGCCAAAAGGCGAGCTTGGAGTTGATACTGAGCAGGGTTTTAAGCCAAAGTATGTTATCCCTCCAAAATGCAGAAAAGTTATCAGGAAGCTAAAAGATGAAGCTAAAAAAGCAAAAGTAATAATCCTTGCTAGCGATGAAGATAGAGAAGGAGAAGCAATCGCTTGGCACCTTAGCCAGGTTCTTGATTTAAAAAAACCTCAAAGAATTGTTTTTCATGAAATCACTAAATCAGCGATTGAAGAAGCTCTAAAAAATCCCAGAGAAATTTATATGGATTTAGTTGATGCCCAGCAGGCGAGAAGAATTTTAGATAGAATTGTCGGTTATAAACTCTCGCCTTTTTTATGGAAGAAAGTAGCCAGGGGATTATCTGCCGGAAGGGTCCAGTCAGTTACTGTTAGATTAGTAGTTGAAAGAGAAAGAGAAATTGAAAGTTTTAAACCGGCCGAATATTGGAGTATTGAAGCCCTGCTAAAAAAACAAAAAGCAGAAAATAAATTCACCGCATTGATTGTAAAAAAAGATGAAAAAATTATTCCCAAGCTGGGAATTAAATCAAAAAAGGAAGCAGATAAAATTGTGAAAGATTTAAATGAAGCAGAATTTAAGATTGAGAGAGTTGAGAAAAAAGAAACAAAAAGAAATCCTCTGCCGCCATTTACTACCAGCACTCTACAGCAAGAGGCCTGGAAAAAATTTAGGTTCCCAGCAAGATTTACAATGGGTCTTGCCCAGCAACTTTATGAAAAAGGAAATATTACATATCACCGAACCGATTCTTTAAACCTTTCTCAGCAATCTTTATTCTCGGCTAAAAAATTCATTGAAAACAATTTTGGTAAAAGTTACTGGGCTGGATTTTTAAGAAAATATAAAGCGAAAGGCAGAGCCCAAGAAGCTCATGAAGCAATCCGTCCCAGCTTTGCTCAAAAAACCCCTGAAGAAATAAAATTAGAAAAAAATCAGCAAAAATTATACGACCTTATCTGGAGAAGATTTATTGCTTGCCAAATGGCACAGGCCGTTTTCGATTCAACTTCCATAGAAATCAAAGCTAAAGATTATACCTTTCGAGCTACCGGGCAAACTTTAAAATTTGATGGATTTCTCAAAGTTTACCCAATGAAATTTGAAGAAAATGAATTGCCCCCTTTAGAAAAAGATGAGCTTTTAGAACTTCTGAAACTAACCCCCTCTCAGCATTTTACCCAGCCACCATCAAGATATAGTGAAGCTACATTGATTAAAACCTTAGAAGAAAATGGAATTGGCCGTCCTTCAACTTATGCTCCAACATTATCAACAATACAAAATAGAAACTATATTGAAAAAAACGAGCAAAAAAAATTCCGCCCTACTGAAATTGGGACAGTGGTTAACGATCTTTTAGTGGCCCATTTTCCGAGAATTGTAGATATTAAATTCACAGCTAAAATGGAGGATGATTTAGATAAAATTGCTCAGGGAGAAGAAAAATGGACCGGGGTTTGTGAGGATTTTTATAGGCCTTTTGAAAAAAATCTCGAGGAGAAATATGAGAAAGTTTCTAAAAAAGACATCACTGATAAACCGACAGAAAAAAAATGCCCAAAATGCGGCGCTCCTTTGATAATTAAACTGGGGAAATTCGGCAGATTTTACGCCTGTTCTAACTTTCCAAAATGCAAATATACTGAATCATTAAAAGAAAACACATTAGGAATAAAATGCCCAAAATGTATCAAGGGTAAAATAACTGAAAAGCGAACCAGGAAAGGAAAAATTTTTTACGGCTGCGACCAGTTTCCAAAATGCGACTTTGCCTTATGGGACAAACCAACAGGAGAAAAATGTCCCAAGTGCGATTCCCTTTTGGTTGAAAAAGGAAAGAAAATAAAATGCTCTAACAAAGATTGCCAATTTGAGAAAAAAGTGGTAGAATAATAAGTACCGATCTGCCGAGGTGGCGGAATTGGTTTACGCGTACGGTTCAAAACCGTATGAGAGAAATCTCGTGTGGGTTCGAGCCCCACCCTCGGCACAAATAAAATGCCTTGTCCGCAAGGCGTTTTATTATTGTCTAATTTATTTTAAACCGAATCCTAAATAAGCTCTAAAGCTTCTTGGAAATTCTGTAAAATAGCCAGGCGGAAAATATGCCGACTGCAGCGCCAGCAAGGATATCTGAGGGCCAATGGATACCAACAAAAACTCTGGCTAAACAAATTAGAAAGCTGGCTATAAAAAACAAGATGCCAGCTTTTTTATTGTAAAAATAAACAATGGTAGAGAGAGCAAAAAAGAAAGCGGCGTGGCCGGAAGGGAAAGAAGAGGAATTATGAGTTAAAAGTAAATTAACATGATTATCTATAAATGGTCTCGGTCTTTGCCAAAGCCAGCGGATAAAATTAACAATCACAAATCTCGCTAAAACAGCCGAAAGAAAGGCCTGAATAACCATTTTCAAGTATTTTCTAAAAGCTACAGCTAAAAATAAAAACAAACAACCAACCAAAACATATTCAAAATAATCAGCAAAAAAAATACCTAAAGTATCAAGCCAGAGCCATTTCAAAGCAAATTGGTTTATTAAATTAAATAAATATAAATCCATTATTTTTTAGACTCAACTAAGTTTTTTAAAAGACAAGCCACAGTCATCGGACCAACTCCGCCGGGAGTAGGAGTCATATATCCTGCTCTTTCGGAAACAGATTCAAAATCAACATCTCCACCAACATCAATTATAATTACCCCCTTTTTAATCGTTTTTCCCTTAATAAAATTATGTTTGCCTATTCCAGAAATTATAATATCGGCTTGTTTAATTCTATCAACGTCTGAATATGAAAACTTTAAATTTTGTTTTTTCAGCCAAATAGCCATAGGTTGACCAACCAATCTTCCTTTGCCAATTAAAACTATTTTTTTATTTTTTAAAGATATTTTATATTCTTTTAAAATTCGGTCTATTGCACAAACTACCGGTGAAATAATTTCAGCATCTTTTTCTTCTGGAATTAATTTCAGGATTTCGTCTGTATTAATATCTTCCGGCAAAGGCAATTGAACAACTATTCCTGAAATAGAGTCATCTTTAATAATGATCTTGATTTCTTTTAAAAGATTGGCTTCTCTAATTTTTTCCGGAAATTGGAATAATTGGAAATCTATCCCAATTTTTTGACAAGCTTTTTTCTTTTGCTTGACAAATATTTTTGAATTTGGATCTTCTCCAACCAAAACAACAGCTAATTTCAATTTCAGCTGTTTTTTTTCTATTTCTTTCCTAAGATTTTCTAAAATCTTTTCAGATAATTTTTTACCATCTAAAACCTTCATAAAAAAAACTTCGCTGCCGAGTAATCTATTGAGGAAGCGGAAATTTTTGGCAGAATTTTTTTACCTCGTTTCTCACTTTTGAACAATTTTTAGCATCAGCTATTACATCATTAATCCAAGAAGCAATTAATTTCATTTCTTTTTCTTTCATCCCTCTGGTTGTTATAGCCGGAGTCCCCAGTCGTATTCCCGAGGGCTTAAATGGAGGATTTGGGTCAAAAGGAATACTGTTTTTATTTACAGTAATACCTGCTTTTTCTAATCTATCTTGAGCTTCAGCCCCAGAAATTCCTTTATTTATTAAATTAATTAAAATCAAATGATTGTCTGTGCCTCCACTAACTAAATTAAAGCCATATTTCAAAAGCTCTGAAGCTAATGTTTTACTATTTTCTACTATTTGTTTCCCATATCTTTTAAAGGCTGGCCTTGATGCTTCTTTCAAACAAACAGCGATAGCGGCAATGTTATTTTCATGAGGACCGCCTTGAAGACCAGGAAAAATTGACCTATCAATTTTTTTAGCAAGCTCCGGATTTTTTTTTAGTCCTTTTTCTGTCACCATTATCATCCCTCCTCGAGGACCTCTTAAGGTTTTATGAGTTGTAGTGGTAACAATATGGACAAATGGAACAGGGCTGGGGTGGACGCCGGCAACAATTAGACCAGCAATATGAGCTATATCGGCTGCAAGATAGGCGCCAACCAAATCTGCAATTTTTCCTAATTTTTTCCAGTCAAAAATACGAGGATAAGCGGTAGCTCCTATCCAAATAAGTTTTGGCTTTGCCTTTTTAGCTAATTTTTCTATCTCTTGATAATTAAGCAAATTTGTTTCCTTATCAACCCCATACTGAACAGATTTAAAATACTTCCCGGAAAAACTTACTTTCCAGCCATGAGTTAAATGACCTCCGTGAGGAAGAGACATCCCCATTATTGCATCTCCGGGCTCGCAGACGGCAAAATAAACCGCCAGATTTGCCGGCGAGCCAGAATAGGGCTGAACATTAACATGAGCCACTTTAAATAATTTCTTTGCCCTTTCCTGACAAAGGGTTTCAATTTTGTCATAAAACTTCAAACCGGCATAATATCTTTTTCTGGGATATCCTTCAGCGTACTTATCAGTTAAAACCGAACCCAAGGCCTCTCTAACAGCAGGTGAAGTGTGATTTTCCGAAGGAATCATTTCAAGAGAAGTTTTTTGCCTCTCTATTTCTTTCTCAATAAGCTTTGCGATTTGAGAATCTGTTTTTTTAAGTTTCATAATTGCGAATAAGGGAAGAAAAGAAAAGTTTATTTTTCTTTTTCGACCGAATGAAGCAATTATATAAGGCGATAGCCTTCTATAATATTAATAATTTTATCTTTACCTCCCTTTTCTTAAAATTTTGGGTTTCTTCCCGCTGAAATCAATTACGGTTGAAGGAAAACTTTTTGGCAGGTTGCCGGCATCCAAAATTAAATCTGGCTTTACCTCTTGGTCCTCAAACTGTTCTAAAATCTCTTTAATTTTTGTTGAGGAAGTTCTACCGGAAATATTTGCCGAAGTCCCGGTTAAGGGTTTGTTTATTTTATTAAGTATTTCTCTTATCAATTTATTATTTGGAATCCTTAAACCGATTGTTTTCTTCCTATTAGGTAATAATTTTGATAAACCGCAATTTTTTTTTCTTTCTAAAGCTACTGTTATTTTCCCGGGCCACAGCTCTTGTAAAAATTCTTCCATGTCTTTGTCCATCTTAGCCATCTTTTTTGCCATCTTTATATCTTTAACAAAAACAGGAACGGCTTTTTTCTTGTTTCTTCTTTTTATTTCAAAAACTTTCTCTACTGCCTTATCGTTAGTAGCATCAGCCAAAAGTCCGTAAACCGTATCTGTGGGACACATTATAACCTGCCCCCTTTCAAGAAATTCTACAGTTTTTTCAACTACATCTCGCGCCCGATAAGAAATAATTTCAAAATCTTTGTACTTCCAAAAAAGTTTCTTGAATTTTTTAAAAGACCTTAAAAAGTAAGAAACTTTTATTATATCTGCCGGATTGCCAAAATCCAACCAAAAATCCTTAATTTTCTGAATTTTCACTTTCTTTTTTCTTGCCAAAAGATTAATAGCGTCTGTAATTTCATACTCACCACGAGGAGATTTTTTAATTTTTCCAAGCTTATCAAAAATATCAAAGGTAAATTTATAAAGACCGGTATTAACTAAATTACCTATAAATTCTTTCGGCTTTTCAACAATTTTTAATAAAAATCCATTGTCTCCGACAAGAACACCGTATTTCTCAGGATTTTTTTGATAAATACCGGCAATATAACTATATCTTCCTCCAATATTCATTGCCTTCAAATCCCTTACCGAATAAAGATTATCTCCGCAAAGATAAAGAAATTGACTTTTTCTAACAATATCTTTTACACATTTTAAAGGACAGGCAGTGCCATACATTTTATCCTTAGGACCCAAAATTTCATACTGGCTTATCGTTCTTATTTTATACTGGCCTTTTCTTAAGCTCTTTAGGGGCGGTTTGTATCTTTTTAAAAACTCTTCTATCAATTCTTCTTTAAAGCCGGTTACTAAAATCAAATCCCTATAGCCAGCCAAAAAAAGATTATCTAATAAATATGCTAAAAATGGTCTTTTTTTGACCTTAATAAGATGTTTAGATTTTTCTTTGGTAAGATTAAGCATGCGGGTCCCTTGACCCGCAGCGGCAATAACCACTTTTTTTATCATACCAATATTTAAATAACAAAATTAATTAATCTTTCAGGAACAAATATTGTTTTTTTAATCTTTTTGCCTTTTGTCCATTTTATTATTTTTTCTTGGATTAAGGCAAGCTCTTTTACTTTCTTTTCAGATACACCAGCTTCTACTTCTATTTTACCACGAATTTTACCATTAATCTGGATAACTAAAGTTATCATCTTTTCTTCAATTAATTTCGGATTATAGTTCGGCCATTCTTGATTACAGCACAATCCTTTAATTTTTGCCCTCTGCCAAAGCTCTTCTGTAATATGCGGAGCAAAAGGGCACAAAAGAATCAAGAGTAATGAATAATAATTCAAAGAAATCTCTTTATAACCGCTCATTTTGTTAACTAAAACCATTAAAGCAGAAACCGCTGTATTATATTTCAAGCTCTCAATATCCTCCTCTACTTTTTTAATTGTCTTGTGAACTAATCTTTCTAACTCAGGGCCATCGCCTAATTTTTGGCCAACTTTATATTGCAATTTCCAAACTTTCTCCAAAAACCTTCTTACTCCTTTTATTCCTTTTGTATCCCAGGGAATCATCTGCTCAAAAGGACCCATAAACATTTCATAAACTCTCATGGTATCAGCTCCGTATTCTTTTACAAACTTTTCGGGATTAATCACATTGCCTTTGGATTTTGACATTTTAATTCCTCCCTCCCCGAGAACTATCCCATGAGAAGTTCGTTTTTTATAAGGTTCTGAACCAATAGATTTTGGCACAGCTTTAATATCCCATAAAAATTTGTAAATAAAACGAGAATATAATAAGTGCAAAGTAACATGTTCCATACCACCATTATACCAATCCACTGGCATCCAGTATTTCAGCAACTTTGGGTCAGCTAATTTTTTCTCATTTTGAGGATCACAATAACGAAGATAATACCAATTGGAGCCGGCCCAATTTGGCATCACGTCAGTTTCTCTTTGCCCTGGACTTCCACATTTAGGACATTTAGTATTCACCCAATTTTTAACTTTTGCCAAGGGTGATTCACCTTTTTCAGTTGGCTTGTATTCCTTAACTCTGGGCAATTTAACTGGTAGATTGTCTTCCAGCACCGGCTGCCAGCCGCACTTCTCACATTTTACCATTGGTATTGGCTCACCCCAATATCTCTGTCTGGAAAAAACCCAATCTCTTAATTTATAATGAACTGCTTTTTTAGCTAAATCCTTTTTAGCTAACCACTGGCCCATCCTCTCTCTGGCATCTTCTGATCTCATTCCGGTAAATCTGCCAGAGTTGATTAAAATGCCTTCTCCTTCATAAGCTTGTTTTGAAGGATCATATTTAAAATTTTCTGGTTTAATGACTTCAGTAATAGAAAGATTATATTTTTTAGCAAAATCAAAATCACGCTGGTCGTGAGCTGGCACTGCCATAATAGCGCCGGTGCCGTAATGCATTAAAACATAATCTGCCACAAAAATAGGAATCTCTCTGTTATTAACTGGATTTATAGCTTTAACACCTCTAATCTTTATACCAGTTTTTTCCTTATCTTCGGTAATTCTCTCTTTCTCTATTTTCTTTTTTGATTTTTCAATATAATCTTTAACGTGTTTATAATTTGTAATTTGGTTTTTAAGCTCCTCAATTAAGGGATGCTCAGGTGCCAAAACCAAATAAGTACAACCAAACAAAGTATCTATCCTGGTAGTGAATGCCGGAATTGGAAATTGAATTTCCCATCCCTCTGATTTTCCTATCCATTCTTTTTGGGAAATCTTAACTCTTTCTGGATAATCAACCTTATCCAAGTCATCAATTAATCTCCCAGCATATTTGGTAATTTTCAGCATCCATTGTTCTTTTTCTTTTCTGACTACTTTTTCTCCACAACGCTCACACTTGTCGTCAACCACCTCTTCATTAGCCAAGCCAATTTTGCAACTCGGGCACCAGTTAATGGGCATTTTTGCTTTGTAAGCTAAGCCCTTTTTAAATAATTGGACAAATATCCATTGAGTCCATTTATAATAAGCAGGATCAGTAGTGTTGATTTCCCGGCTCCAATCAAAAGAAAGCCCCAAACTTTTCTGTTGACGTTTAAAAACAGCAGTGTTCTTCCTGGTAGCCGCTGCCGGGTGAATTCCGGTTTTAATAGCATAGTTTTCTGTCGGCAAACCAAAAGCATCCCAACCCATAGGAAACAAAACATTAAATCCATTCAATCTTCTCTTCCGAGTCAAAACATCTAAAGCAATGTAACTCCTACAATGTCCGACATGAAGACCTTGGCCCGACGGATAAGGAAATTCAACCAAAAGATAAAACTTTGGCTTCTTTGACCTATCGGAAGCTCGAAAAACTTTTTCTCTTTCCCAAATCCTCTGCCATTTTTTTTCAAATTTTTTTGGATTGTATTTCTCCATCTTTTTACTTTAACTCTTTCTTTAAATTTTGAACAGCTTTTTTGCGTTTTGGGTTGTAGCTTCAGTTACTTCTTGAAAATCAATATTTTTAATTTTGGCGATATCTTGAGCAATATATTTGACAAATATTGGTTCATTGCGCACATCTTTTGATCCCGCCTTCGCTAAAGCTACGGCGGGCAAGGGTGTTAAGTAAGGACAGTCGGTTTCAATCAATATTTTCTCAACAGGTGTTTTTTCAATTATTTTATCCAGGTCTAATTTATAAATTATCCCGTTAAATCCGAGATAAAGTCCCATCTCTAAATATTCTTTTGCCTGCCTCCATTTTCCGGTAAAACAATGAACTACTCCTTTTATTCCCTTGAATTCTTTTAATATTTCTATCAAATCATCGTGGGCTTTTCTGCAATGGTAAATCACAGGAAGGTCTAATTCTTTAGCCATCTCTAATTGCTCTAATAGTAATTTTCTTTGTTCTTTTTTAAACACTTTAAATTTTTCTTCATCTTTTGGACCATAATAATAATCTAACCCAATTTCCCCAACAGCTACTACCTTTTCTGACTTTGCTAATCCCTTGTATTTTCTTTTATCAAAATTCTCCCCTTTTGGACTAAAACTTCCCTCGTCGGAATCGGTTTTTATTTTAACCAGACCAGTCCTTAAATGAACGGGATGCAAGCCAATTGCTGCATAAACCCCTCTGCTATATTTTTCAGCAATCTCAACTGCTCTTTTGCTTGTCTCGTATTTAGTCCCAACATTTATCATCCAAATATTTTCAGCCAAAGAACGCTCAATAATTTCATTAAAGTCATCTCTAAATGCATTAAAATTAAGATGAGTATGAGTATCTATTAGCATATGTTAAATTTTAACTAAAAAAAGAAATAATTTCAAATAAGAACCCCCCGCCTTGGCGGGGGGAACCTTGATTCAGTTCACAGCGAGTTCACTGCGAGCTGCTAAGGTAGAATATATAATCTTGAATTAAAAAAGCCCTACTTTCGGCAGGGCTTTGAATTCCTAAGTAGCTTGTTGCCGCTACTCTTTCCTGTTCAAGTTTAGCCTGTTTCTCAATCCGTCGCATCGCACAAAATAACGGCTTCGCTGAGACCCTTAAGTGGGTTGCCGGTCGGAATGAACTCCTGACCAACATACCCAGCGTAGCCTAACTTGGCGATTTCTTCCATAATGGGCTTGTAGTTAATCTCCTGTTCGTCGTCGAGTTCGCGCCGACCTGGATTGCCGGCGGTGTGGTAGTGCCCAATATAGTCCTTGTACTGCCGTATCCGTGTAATGATGTCGCCATCCATGACTTGCACGTGGTAGATGTCAAACAACAGCTTCATTCTGGGTGAACCAACCTGTTTTACAATCTCCATACAGTAATCGGTGTGGTCGCCCTGATAGCCGGGGTGGCCCATCATCTCCTCAGCCACACGGCTGTTGAGAATCTCCAAGCAAATATTGACCTTCTTCTTTTCGGCGTAGCCTATGATTTTCTTGTAACCGTTGACGCAGTTTCTAATGCCGTCGTCATCGGAGATACCCGACACGCGGAAACCAGTGAAGGTGAGAACATTAGGAAAACCATACGCTGCGCAGGCGTCGATGCCGTCCCCCAGTGCCTTTAAACACATATCCCAGTTTTCAGGGTTGTTCATCCCTTCCTCGAAGCCATGACAGAAATGCATGGCGTCGACAATGTCGTGCTCCTTGAGCGTGTCCCAGTATCCTTTAAGATTGTCCAGTCCCTCAATGCCAAGGAGCTCGATGCTTTTAATGCCAAGCTGTTTGGCAATCCGGCACATCTCTTCAATGTCCCAGTACTTCTTGAAACACCAGTAGGCCACGGACTGACTGATGCAGTTGTTGACAATTTTCTGGGGACGTTCTCTTCCTGCAGTGCGAGAGGGAAGGAAAAAAATCGCTGGGGCCCCGACACCTAAACTGGCCAGCAACGTGCGTCGACTAATATTCTTTTGCTTCATGTCTATCTCCTTCTAATAAATAGGGTTTCAAATTCCAAACACTCTAACAAACAACTTTAAAATAGTTGGGCTGGCTGCATATTGCTATAACAGCCAGCCCTACATCTGCCATCGGATCCTCAGGCAAGGCCGAGAATCTTCTTGTTCTTCTCTGGATCGGTCTTGCCGCCAGCGAAGTCGTCGAAGGCCGTTGTCGCTACCTGGATGATGTTCTGCTCGATGAATGGTGCGCCTTCTATTGCGCCCTGCACCTTATCCTTTACGCAGCACTCCCACTCAAGGACAGCTACAACTTCTTCTGCGAGGAGCTCTGTGAGGAGCGTGAATATCCGGCTGAAATCAACCTGGCCGTCTCCCAGAGAGCGGAATCGTCCTGCTCTCTGATTCCACTCGGCATAGCCACCATACACTCCAACTCTGCCATCACACCTGAGTTCAGCGTCCTTGACATGGAACGATCGGATGAATTCAGCGTAAATCCGGATAAATTCCAGGTAGTCAAGCGCCTGCAGGACAAAGTGGCTGGGGTCATAGATGAGGCACACAGCCTCATTGTTGCCGGTTGCTTCTCTGAAACGCTCAAAGCTCAGGCCGTCCATAATATCCGAGGCAGGATGCGGTTCGTAGGAAAAGGATACATCATTGTCCCTCGCGAAGTCAAGAACAGGCTTCCAACGTTTGACAAGCTCTTCCGTTGCCTGCTCCACCAGCCCCTTTGGTCTTTGCGGCCAGGGATAGACAAAGGGCCAGAGAAAACCTCCCGACATGGTTGGAATCGTCTTCAAGCCGAGATTCACAGACGCCTTAATAGCCATCTTGAGCTGGTTCTGAGACCATTCGCATCTATCCTTGTCGTTCAGGCCCTTGGGATAGAAAGCATCAAAAGCCACACCGTACTGCGGGTTGCAGGCCATGACCTGGCCCTGGAGATGTGCCGCAAGCTCGGAGATTCTGATACCCATCTTCTTCAGCTTGCCCTTCAGCTCATCGCAGTAGTTTTTGGATCCGGCGGCCTTCTTCAAATCAATGACCCTGAGATCCCAGCAAGGTATCTGGACAAACTTGTAGCCGAGTTCAGCCACCCACTGACAGATGTTCTCGAGGTTGTCGAAGGGTGCTTTGTCCCCTAGAAATTGGGCAAGAAATATGCCCGGTCCTTTAATCGTTTTCACAGTAAATCTCCTTTCTCTTACTTTATTGTCTTTAAAATACACCATTCTACAAAACAATCTTTTGCTCCATTTTCACCTCTTTTCTGAAATTCTATGTCCATATTCACTTGTTAAAAAACAAAAATCTTAATCGCTTAGCTTAACAAACTCATAAATTTCTGTCAAGGATTTCAAATAAGAACCTGACTTCGTCAGAACCTTGATTCGCTAAGGTAGAATATATAATCTTGAATTAAAAAAGCGCGGCGTATTGCCACACCTCTTTCGGCTTATTTTTATACAAACTAAGCCCGGCAGGACTCGAACTATCATCAAATTTAGAAGCAGAAAAATAGGCCAAGTTCGAGGCAGGACGACGAAGGAGTGTTTAGATAACACTTCGAGGAGGAGTAACGAAGAAATTGGCCTATTTTTCTGCTTCCCTTCGGGCGGGCGAATTTTATCCAGTTTCTGTGTTACTCGTCGCTCGTGTGCCTAAAGGCACACTTCACTCCTCGTGCCTTGAATCTGAATAAAATTCGCTCCGCTAAATTGATGCTAGTTCGAATCCTGTCGGGCAACCTTTGGGAACAATAATTTGCCTCTTTTGTTTATAAATTTTCCGGATTTCTTATCTCTGGCTACTTCTTTAATAATCCTCTCCGAGGTCTCCGGTAAAAACGGCTGAAGTAATTCAGCTATATTATCCAAAATAACTAATAAATTACCTAAAACTTGAGGAGAATTTTCTTTTTTTTCCCAAGGCCTCTCTTTTTCAATATATTTGTCACAAAAACTAATCAAACCCCAAATTGCTCTCAACGCTTCATTGAATTTAAACTCTTCTAATGTTTTTTTATAATTTTCCCGAGTTTCCTTAATTTTCGGCTCTATAATTTTAAGATTATTTTCTTCAAATCCTTTCCCATCCGCCATAACTCTTACTCGGGCAAGCAAGTTTCCGATTCCTGATGCCAAATCAGAATTATGTCTTTGTTCAAATTTCTCATAGGTAAAATCGCCATCCTCTGTTGAAGGGATCTCCCGCAAAAGAAAATATCTAACTGCGTCAGTCCCATATTTTTCAACCAGCTCAAAAGGATCAATCACATTCCCCAAAGATTTAGACATTTTCTGTCCATTAACAGTTATAAAACCGTGAACAAATAATTTTTTAGGAAGATCTATTCCTATAGATAAAAGCATTGCTGGCCAAAACAAGGCATGGAATTTTAAAATATCTTTACCAATACAATGAACATCAGCAGGCCAATATTTTTTAAACTTTTTATCCTTATTATAACCAAGAGCAGAAATATAATTTGAAAGAGCATCAGCCCAAACATATATTACTTGAGAGTCGTCTCCAGGAACTGGAATCCCCCATTCTAATTTTTCTTTTGACCTAGAAAAACTTATATCTTCTAATCCTTGTTTAATTAATCCTAAAACTTCATTCTTTCTTGTTTCAGGAATTATCTTATATTCATCTTTTTCAATCTTTTCTTTTAGTTCGTCTTGATACTTTGAAAGACGAAAGAAATAATTTTCTTCTTCTACAACTTCTGGTTCTCTTTCATGAATAAGACATTTACCATCTTTTAAATCTTTTTCTTTAATAAATGTTTCGCATCCTACACAATAAAAGCCCTTATATTTCTTTTTGTAAATATCTCCGCTCTCTTCTAATTTTTTCCAAACATTTTCTACTACTGGCCAATGTCTTTTTTTGTCAGTGGTTCTGATAAAATCATCATTGGATAAATTTAAAATTTTTGTTAATTCTTTAAACTTTTCTGAAATCTCATTAACAAAATCCTGAGGATTTTTATTTAATTCTTTTGCTTTTTTAGCAATTTTTGCCCCATGCTCATCTGTTCCTGTTAAAAAGAATACATCTTTTTCTAAAGCCCTATTCCAACGAGCCAAAACATCTGCTTGAATAGATTCCAAAGCAAACCCTATGTGCGGAGGGGCATTAGTATAAACTATGCTAGTTGAAATATAAAACTTTTTCATAATCTTAAAAGGAGGGTTTAACCTCCCTTTCTCTAAACCACTTCGGCTTTTTTGTCTTTTCTTTTTTGGAGGAATTCGCGGAGGAATTCAAATAATATTCCAGATAAAGGAACAGCTAAAATTGCTCCCAATAATCCCCAAAGTTTTCCTCCAACAACTAAAGAAATTAAAACTAAGGCAGGAGGAAGCCCAACAAATTTTTTCATTAATATCGGAGACAAAATACTGTTTTCAATCTGCTGAATGAGGGCAAAAGCAACTAAAACAAAAATGGATTTAAACGCCTCTGTTGGGAAAATAATCAAAAAGAGGATAATCCCGGTTAAAAGAGGCCCCACATAAGGAATAAAATTAAAGACAGCGGCGAACAATGCTAAAGTAAAAGGATATTCTACATTAAAAAGTAAAAAAGTAATGTAGGAGGCAATTCCAACAAATAAACAAGCTAATATCCTTGCCCCAAACCAACCTGAAACTTTTTTTTGGCATCTTGTCCAAACATCTAAAACCTGCACTTCATATTTTTTGGGGAAAAGAAGAATTAAGGCCTTCTCAGTCGTTTTTTCTTCCAAAGAAAGAAAAATTGCCGTAATAATAACAAATAAAGTTGTGAAGACTCCACCAAAAATAGTAAATAAAACACTAAAAATATTATCTGCCATTCCTTCCAAAGTACTTCCCAAAGTTTTTAAAAAACTCTCAATATTTTCAAATGCCTGAAAGCCAAGTCCTTTCAAAGGAGGAGAAATTTTTTCAAAATACTGGGGGAAAGATTGCAAAAATCCTTGAATTTCAGAAGCAAACAAAGGGGTTATTAAATAAACTAAAAAACTTAAGAGCCCAAAGAAGCCGATATAAACAAACACAACCCCAAGAATACGAGGGATTTTTCTTTTCTGTAAAAAATTAATGGCTGGATTAAACAAAACTGAAATTGTCAAAGCAAAAATAAACCAAATCAGAATATCTTTAACCGAATAAAGGACGTAAAAGCAAATAGCAGTAATAGAAATTTTCAGAATTGTTTTCCAGGAGATGTCTAAAATTTTTTCACCATCCATAAATTAGATTTAAAACGTCAATAATTTTTGAAATTTTGCTTTATCTTTAAACGGTCCTATCAAGGCCAAATTTAATTTTTGAGGTTGGAAAATATCCCGGCTAAGTTTCAAGATATCATCGGCGCTCACTTTATTAATTTTAGCATAGATTTCTTTTTGAGTTAAAATTTTATTTTCCAGAAGTTCCTGTATTCCGTAAAAAGATGCCTGAGCATCAGAAGCTTCCAAAAGCAAACTCATTTTTCCTTTTAAATTATCTTTAGCCTTTTTAAGTTCTTGAAACGGAATTTTTTTCCGAGAGATTTTCTTATATTCTCTTAAGATTGCCGAAATTGCTTTTTCTACTTTTTGATTATCCACTCCAGCCTGAGTAACCAGACATCCGGTGTCGGTATCAGAAACAGAGACGGTTCTTACGTAATAAGCAAGCCCTAATTCTTCTCTAATCTTCATAAATAATCTAGAACTCATCATCCCTCCTAAGACTGACGCTAAAAGTTCCTGGCTGTATCTCTGGGGATGAAATAAATTATACCCTCTTACTCCTAAACAAAAATGGGTTTGGTCAGTTCCTTTTTTATCTAAAAGGCATTCCGGGGTTATTTGTTTTTCAATAACCGAGGGTTTTTTAATCGGCTTTCTAACTTTTATTCCAGAAAAATATTTCTTTACCTTATTTATCACCTTGGAATTTCTTGATACATTTCCTGACAAACAAACTACAGTATTGGAAGCAACATATTGATCTTTTCTATAGGAAAGAAGCTGTTCTCTGAAAATTCCTAAAACATTCTCTTTCGTCCCAGCAACATCCCATCCAGCTGGCTGGTCTCCGTAAAGCAACTTATTCCAGAGAACCTGAACATAAGACATAGGGTGGTCGTGTTGCATATTAATCTCTTCAATAATCACCCCTTTCTCTTTTTTTATTTCTTTTGGGTCCAATTTTGAATTCAAATAAATATCAGAAACTATATCCAAAGCTAAATCAAAATGTTCTGCAGCTACTTTAGCATAATATCCGGTATATTCTTCTGAAGTAAAAGCATTGTAAACCCCGCCCACTCTATCAAGCGGAAGAATAACATCAATAGGGGTCGGCCTCTTTTTTGTTCCCTTAAATAATAAATGTTCTAAAAAATGAGAAATACCGTTTACTTCCTTTTTCTCATATTTAGAACCGGTCCCAGCCAATACCAAAACAGTCACTGCTTGAGTACTTTTCTGAGGAACAGTAATAATTCTTAAACCATTTTTAAGAGTTGTTTTTTCCATGTATATGGTTATTAATTAAACTCTTTTTTATTTGTATATATCAAAACTCTAATTTTAAAAAGTTGCCAAAACATTTTCATTCTGTTTTTAAATCCTTTTAAGAAACCCCATTTTTTTTCTTTTATTACCACGGACAAACCTTTTAATTCAGGATAAATCACCTTTAATTTTTTCTTTAGACAGCAATAATTCAAAGATGTTTCAACGGCAAATCCCTGGATAAATCTTTCTGGTATGCTTTCAAAAACAAAACGTCTCATTGCTCTTTCTCCTCCAATAGCTAAAAGAGGATTAATTTTAATAAAAAGTTTTGGCAGGCCCCAGTAACGTCCTCTTACTCCAACACACATTGCAGCTTTATTTTCTAAAACAGGCCGCACCAATAAAGAAACATGCTCTGCTGTAAAGCCAACCAAGTCAGCATCAAAAAAAACTATTATATCAGCATCAGTGTTTTCTATTCCTTTCTTCATTGCGTTTCCCTTGCCACTGCCCCCTTTTTTGGGCAATCTTATTACTTTCGCTCCCAATCTCTCGCCTATCTCAACTGTCTTATCATCAGACCCATCATCCACTAAAATAACTTCATCAAGATTTTTTGATTTTAAAAGCACTTTTAAAACATTCCCAACATTTGCTTCTTCGTTTAAAGCCGGAACAATAGCTGCAACTCGATTGTTATTCATTTATTTTTTCTTTTAAAACTTTTACTAAATCTTTAATCTTTACTCTTTCTTGCTTCATTGTATCGCGCGCTCTGATAGTTAAATCATCTTGTTTTAGGGTTTCGAAATCACAAGTTAAACAGTAAATCGTGCCTATCTCGTCTTGCCTGCGATACCTTCTACCGATTGAACCAACCTCATCATATTGACACATAAAATAAGGTTTTAACATTTGATAAACTTCTTTGGCTTTTTTTACTAATTTTGGTTTATTTTTCACTAATGGCAAAATTGCTACTTTAATTGGAGCTAAGGACTTATGGAGTCGAAGCAAAACCTCAATTTCTTTTGCTGACTCAGTGGTTTTTGTCCGGCCTCCTTTTACTTCTTGATAAGCATCGCACAAAAAAGCAAAAAGAGACCTATCTACTCCAACCGAGGTCTCAATAATATGAGGAAAATATTTTTCCCTGGTTTCCTCATCATAATATTCCAAATCCTCTCCGCTGTGTTTTGAATGATTTGATAAATCCCAATCTCCCCGATTATGAATTCCTTCAACTTCCTGCCAGCCAAAAGGAAATTTATACTCAATATCACTTGCTTTTCTGGCATAATGGGCAAGTTCTTTTTTAGAAACCTCTCTTATTCTTAAATTTTCCTTTTTAATTCCCAAATTTAAATACCAATTTAGCCGCTCTTTTTTCCAATAATCAAAAAGTTTCGGGGCTGTTTTTGGCTCGCAAAACCACTGCATTTCCATTTGCTCAAATTCCCGAGTTCTGTAAATAAAATCTTTAGGGTTAATCTCGTTTCTAAATGCTTTGCCAATCTGAGCTATGCCAAAAGGAATTTTTAAACGCATTGTTTGCAAAACATTTTTAAAATTCACATAAATCCCCTGACAGGTTTCGGCCCTTAAATAGGTTGCTGCTGCCTCGTCTTCAACCGGTCCTACAAATGTCTTCATCATTAAATTAAACTTTTTTGGTTTTGTTAAGATACCTCCGCAATCTGGACATTTGTTCCCCTTTAAAAAATCTTTTCTAAAACGATGGTGACAACTCTTACACTCTACTAATTCATCGGCGAAACCGGCAGTTAAGTGACCAGATGCCTGCCAAACTTTTGGACTCATTAAAATTGCCGCATCCAAACCAACAATATCATTATGCTTTTTAATCATCTCATCCCACCAGGCCTTTTTAATATTATTTTTCATCTCCACTCCCAAAGGCCCAAAATCATAGCAAGAGCCAAACCCCCCATAAATTTCAGAAGAAAGAAAAATAAATCCTCTTCTTTTACTGAACGAAACAATTTTCTGCATTAAGTTAGTCATTATTTTATTCTAACTTATTTTTCCGAAAATGTTAAGTTCTTTAAATAATTGTGGCGTTCGGTCGAAGAAGAAAAATAAGAACCTTTCGTCGCTTCGCTCCTCAAGAACCTTGATTCGCTAAGGAATAATCACATAATCTTAAATTAAATTTTTTTCCTCCCTCGCTTACAATTATAAAAAAGGTCTGGATTAATTTCCAGACCCTTAAATAAACAAAAGAGGCAAGCAACCCAAAATAATCAATATGCTTCCTACCATTGCTGTCTTTATTCTTGCTATTTTCAAGTTCTTGGAACTACCGAAAAAATTTACGTACTCTACAGCATCTCTGATAGCTTCAACAGAATAAGGACTGTCAGGATTTCCCGAATCTTTTGCTACTCTCGTCAATTTTATTGACACAATCACCATAAAACATAAGTAAGTCCCAATCAATATACAAGCTAATCCTAAAATTATTAACATCGCTGTTCTCCTTTTTTTTAAAGAACTTTATTATCCGCACACATTTACATTTACAATATCATAACATATCATAGATTAATATATATGTCAATAAAAAAAGGCAGATAGCTCTTGCTAAACTGCCTTTTGTTTTTCTCAGAAACGATACGCTATTCCCGTTCCATAGACCATTTCGGTCTTGCGACCATCGGAAAGCGATGTAATGGGGTCAATAGCTTTGATAGATATCAAATCAATCGTAGTTGATTTAGATATCTGCCAGCTGAGATCACAACGATATTGCCCCAAAATCCCGCTATCACCACCGAGAGCACCATCATCAAAGAACAAATTAATCTTTTGGTTGAAAACAAGCTTTGGACTTATCTGCCAAGCGTGTTTAACGCCAAAACGAGCAAAAAATCCGTGTCCAAACTCATTTCCTTTAGCTGAAAAAGGAAATTCAAAACCTATGTAGGGTGTTAAACGATGTTTCTCAGAGACATCAAACTCTTTATTTATCTCCAAATAGGGAAGAATTAAATCACCGCGTGGCGATTCAAAAAGATCAATACAATCAATGTAAGCAATTCCGATATCTAAATTGATCTCTTCCGATTTCCCGCTCCAGCCCACAAGATAGTCAAGTTCGTCACCGTAATCTGAAGATAATCCTGTTCCATCAAGTCCAATAGAATTCCAAATTTCCAGATAGAATCCTTTCGGTAGTGTAATAAATAAATCATTTTGAAGGGAAGGATCATCGTCGCAAACTTTTCCAGTATAAGATCCCAGGTATTTCGAGTAAATCTTCGATGATATAGTTACAGAAATATCCTGACCCTCATTACCAGCAAATACAACTCCTGTTACTCCAATCAGTAAAACAACCAAGCAAATTATCCTCTTGATCGTGTTCATTTCTTGTTCCTTTCATTGTTTGGTTAATAAAGTTAAAGACACCAAACAAAGAAGAACAAGGGACACGGTCAATACTATCCGGTTCTTTACTGTGCCAGATATTTTTGGGGAATCTCACAATCACTAACAGCAATAGGAGCTCAAAGAATTCAATTCCTGGAGAAACACCCCATTGCTCAACTTGATGAGTGTTTTCATTAGTATCATTAGTTAGATTCTGTTCTGTATTAGTTTGATTCTCTATCTGACAAAGTATTAATCCTGGGCTTCTGACTCTCCTTTCTGAAGCTCTAAGATTAGAAGAAAACAATAGATGAATAAACAAGGTTGCCATTAAAGCTAAGAATAGTCCTCTTCGGAAGTCACCTCTGTTTTGCTGACGAAATTCAGCTAACCATTGTTTGTAAAAACCACTATTGGCAACTTCTCTGACTAATCCTGCTTCTCTGGTAGTAAATACTTTGAATAATCCTTTTAATCTACGCAGTTCTGCTTCTACTCTTATCTCACGGGCTACGTTGTATGGATACTTGAAGAAATATACTGGCCAGAATATTGTGGCTAATACAAACTTCTTCTTTTCAGCAAGTAGGGTTTCCAAGATAGTACTGCCAGATCTTTCAGAAATCCGGATAAGATACAGAAACAACACGATAAATATCATTCTTAAATATGCTGTTTTTACCCAATGGATAGATTTATTCCATTGAATAGACTTCATCTTGTAAACCAAACCGTATTGCTCAACGTAAGCTCTACCATCTTGTTGACGAAACTCTTCTCCTGCCTTTTCTACGTCTCTCCATTCAAAACGACCCAGAAAAACGTTCTTACTTGCCAACTGGTAAAAATCTACTTTGGTATCTGGGAAATGAATAGCTAAGTTTTCGTCAATTCTAAGTTCTTCCTTTTTACTTTCTATAGAAGATAAGTCAGCAAAATACATAGAAGGACTATAGTTTTCATTCTTTTCTCTTGCTTGTTCATACAGCTTATTTCTAAAACTATAAAGTTCTTGTACTCTTGTTTTTTCTTCTTCAAAGCTCCAATTTTTATACCTTTCTGCATTGTTTTTCATGGACTCTTTAGCTGGTTTAGCTAATTGACAAGCCCAAAGAGTGCAAAGAAGAAATAAGCCAATCCTAAGCGGCCACCCAAACTTTCTGAGAATATATTCTATTCTTTTCATTTTTATCCCTTTCTGAATGTGTATTTTTTTATTCCAGATCTAAATTTCAATGAACTTAACGTGTTACTTATAGCATATCCTTTCTTTTTTGTCAATAGACAAAGATCAAAAAAAGGAGCCTAACTCCTTTTTTGTTTCCATCCTATTTTAAGAATATATATTTATACCTTAGCAGCTCGCAGTGAACTCGCTGTGAACTGAATCAAGGTTCTGCTGAGCATGAGCGAGGCAGGTTCTTATATAACTAAACCGAGTTTGCTTTTGGTTTATTTAACAATTTCCGAAGCTTTGCCTTGAATGAACAATTCTGTCCACTGGTCTTCTCCAGTAATTGTTGCTTCGCTAATAATTGTCTGGCCAGACGTTAAAGTAACTTGGAAAGAAATATTTGGGGCCTCATTAAAGATTCCTGTTCCTGCTTCCATATCTCCAACCATCCAGATAATCTCTTTACTTCCGCTATCAAAAGCAAATTTTGATGATTCGCTTTCAGGAGATACATTGCCAAATAAGTTTACGTCTGAAGGTAAAGTTGCTTTTACTTTAACGTTTTTAACATCATTTAAATAATTCTTTGCTTGCCAGATTATAGTATAAATATCACCTTGTTGAGAAGCCTGCTGAGAAATCTCTAATTTAGAATTAACCTTTGTTTCAAACTCTTCTTTCACTTGAGAAATCAAAACCGAACTCTTTAATAAGGCATCTTTTTCTCCTGAACTCCAATCTTCTTTTAAATTAATCCAAAATTCTACTTTCCCTTCTTTGCCTTGATCTAAAAATTTAAGTTTTGATACGCTCCTCCAGTCCCAAATTATTGAATTATCTCCTTGCTGAAACTGGCCCGATTCAGCTTTAACTGTTTCAAGATCAAATCCATCTCCTTCAAGAGTAAGCACTAAAAATAAATCTTGAAAAGGCTCATCGCTGATATTTCTGAAAAAGATTTCATAATGAAGCATATCTCCTGGATTAGCAATATAATTAGACTGACTGTTTATATACTGGAAAACAGAAAGTTGGGGCTTGGTAATCTCTGTCCCTCTGGTTATTTCTTTTAAAACAATGAACTCGTCATCTTTCCAAATTCCAAGAGCAGCTTTAAAAATTTTCTGTTCTTTAACTTCCCCCGACAACCTTCCTGTAATCTCAATCCTTCCTCCTTCGGCTTGATTTAAAAGAGAAATTTCCCATTCGGTTTTTGCCAATCCTTGAGGATCGCTTCCTAAAAATTCAAAGCCTGAAGGATATTCAATTTTTATCCCTAAATTAGAGAGCGGGTAGTCCAAACTGGAATAATAATTCAAAGAAAACTTGAAATCTCTGCCTGCCTCTATTTTTGAAGAAAGGTCAAAATCAAAAGTCAAAGGCACAGATTTAATCTCAGTGGTAAAAGTAGTAATTGATTCATAACGAGCTTGGAGATTTTTAGGACGATAGCTCAACCAGGCCTTAGCTGTTTTTATATCGCCCTCTTTTCCAAAAAGCCGACTTTTAAACTTAATGGTTTTTTCTTCACCAGGATAAATGTCTCCCAATTCTTCGGGCCCTATTTCTTGCCTTCTTGAAAAATCTTCCTCCAGCAAAGTATATTCTGGGAACTCAAAAATAAGACGGGGCTCTTCCAATCTAACATTGCCATTATTTTTATACTTCACCGTATACTCAACTTCCTGAAAAATTGCTGCTTCCTCAGAACCTAAAATTTCTAATTTCAAAATTTCTTTTGAGTAAGGATTTCTCTGCCAATACCAAAACCCAGCTGCCCCCAACGCTATACATAAAATAATAATAATAAAAATAAATTTCTTCACCCTCACACCAAACGAGTTTATGCCTCAAAACAATCTTGAATTCTATTCTTGAGTTGTTTTAATGCTCTACCTCGTAGTTTAAGATTATATTTTTACCCTCACACCATTGTACTGGTAGTAATGGGCTCTTTTTGTAGCATTTTGTTTTGAGGCATACGACTCATAATACACCAAAACAAAAGGTATTTTGGACTTTGTCGATCTAACAAGCCCTAAATTATGTTCTTTTAATCTTTTTCTTAAATCATTACTATATCCCATGTATAAGCTTTTGTCTTTTTTACTTTGTAGTATATACACAAAGAACATAATTTAAAACTCGTTATGGTCGTGAGGGTTCATAACTATTATTCCACTGCTAAGTCCTTCTCCCTTGCTCCTTCTACATACAGTTTTCTAATCTGGGCTGAGCTAAGAGCTTCTTCGTAAACGCGGATATCATCTATTATGCCCTGAAAATATGATTCATTGCTACATCTTGTTCCAAAGCGCAGATTGGTACTTATTGTTGTGTTCTCACCAGAACCTTCATCCACTAACTTACCATTAATATACATTTTGGCAGCACTTGTATCATCTGTAACTACAATATGAGTCCACTCATTTATTCTCCAATCTGAATCTTTTGCCACGATCCTATCATCAAAACATATATTTCCTGGATAAGCTCCACAGGCTCCCGCAGTATAATTTTTAATAAACCACCAACTACCTGGGGTTCTATTATCTGCGATATACATATAATTCTTATCTGGAACTTTCATCCATAAACTAAGTGTCATGGCACCGTTTAATCCAACATCGCCATTGATTTGAACCCAATCACTTTCTATCCTATTAAATTGCAAAGCATAACCCTTTTTATTTGGTGTGTCGTCTGTCCATCCGGCTCCAGTAATTGTTCCGTCGTTTCCATTACCACTAGTATCTGTTGCTGTTCCACCACTTCCTTCATTTAAATCCCAAATTCCTACGGCATAGGCTCCAAGAGCGTGATGAACTTGGGAAGCAAAATTAAGGCTTGCAGCAACTTTGGCTCTTTCTCTGGCTTCTTTTAGAGCCACTAAAACAATACTGGATAACAAGCCAATAATTGCTATTACCACTAATAGTTCTATTACGGTAAAAGATTTTTGATTTTTCATAAAGCAAGGGTTTAAATTGGGTGCTTAAATACGTTTAATAGTATGTTTAACACCCGATGTTAAACATTATCTTCTAATTAATTATTGCGGCTTCGCCGCATAATTACTTCGCTCGGTTGAAAAAGAAAAATTTAATTCAAGATTATATATTTATACCTTAGCGAATCAAGGTTCCCCGCCAAGGCGGGGGGTTCTTATTTCAAGACTATTATATCTTCTATACAATAACGAATCAAGGTTCTCGAGCGAAGCGAGAGGTTCTTATTTTTCTTTTTCTCCCTCGTTTGTAATTATAACAGATTATACTGCTTTTTTGTAGTTAAAGACCTATTGTGAAGTAATCCTTTCTACTACAATTTGAATATTTTGGCTGCAAATTATTCAGGGCTCGTCGACGTATATTCTATCATATACGTCTCCTCACCCTTCATAATTTTCGCTCAAAATCTTCAAATTTCTCTACGAAAAATTACTTCGCAATAGGTCTGGAGGTAATTTTCAGAAATATTTTCTAATTCTTTTTTATAGGAATCTTGAATTTTTAATCTTGATAAAATGTTCCAGTTCTTTCCAAAAAAAAGTCGTAAAATTTTAATAATATCAGGGGAAATCTCTGATTTGTCTTTCAAATTCCCGGAACACTCTGAACAAATTATGCCTTCTTCTGAATTAAAGCAAAGTTTTTGAGGAACTAATTTTTTCTGACAAACAGCGCAATTATAAAGGTCGATCTGATACCCCAAAATTGAAAGCAAGTTCCAGAGGAAATAATAGTAAAGAATTTTGCTGGACGCGAAGCGGACTCCCCGGAGGGTTGCTTTTGCTGGACGCGAAGCGGCCTCCCCGGAAGGTTGCTTTTCAATTTTCAATTTATCAAAAACTTCGCTTAACAAATCCCAAATCTTGTCGTCTCGTTCTTCTCCTCTAATCAAATTATCTGATACTTCAGCAACCTGATAAGTAATTTCCAGTTTTTCCAAATCCCTTCTTATATTTTTAAACTTATCAATTACTATTGCATCAGTTAAGGTTTTATAAGTTTTCCCTTGGATAAATTCAATTTCAGATAAATAAAAAAGCTCTGCTCCAGCTCTTAATTTTGACTTAATTTTTCTGATTGCTTTGCCTAAAATCTTTAGCTTGCCAAAATCTTGAGTATAAATAGAAAAAACTTGGTCTGCTTCCCACAAATCATTTTTTTTTAACACAAAACCTTGGGTTCTATAGTGGACCGCCATATTATCACAATAGTTTACCCCGTTAGAAATACTTTCTTTCTTTGGCTTCTCCTCGTCTTCGGAATCTCTAACGGGGTTTAAATCTTCTTTCCACCTATATCTTTTAAATATCTGATTTTTTGATCTATACCTGCTCTTTCACCACGGGTTTTGGCAGATTTTTTAGTAGATTCTAAATCCCGAACTGCTCTTCTATATTCGTCTTTAGAAATCTGACTTCCGTATTTTGACCCAAATATATCTCTTGTCATGCTGCTCCTTTGCTCGTGATAATACTTTTTTCCGCCAGTTTCTGGTATTCTGCCATGATGCTTATTAAAAGTTGATTTCAGTTCCTTTCTTGATATTGACTTTTTTTTATCGTAAATGCCCATAATTTTATAATTTTTTAATTCTAATATAATGTTTTTCTTTAGCTATTTTTATTTCTTTTCCATCTATTTGTTTTTTAATATTAAATTCTTTAGCCCCAACTTCTTTTTTGAAATCTTCTACATTTATCACATTAACAGTGGAATCAATAATTATAACATCTTTTGGAGTAAACTTCATCTCTTTTCTAATTTTGTTCACATTACGAACCAATTCTCTGTATCTACCTTCTTGTTCTAATTCTTTACTAATTTTAGTATCTAATTTAACCTCTTTGCTAAAAGTAATTTTCTTAACATTAACTTCATCTTTTATTAACTCCAATAAATCTTCGTCTAATTTATTTTTAATCTTTAATTCAGCCAATGGCTGTCTAACTTTAATCCCAGCTTCTGCTCTCAGAGCCAAAGCTTCAGTAATAATCTCCCGAATCTTTTCCATTTTTTCCTCTAATCCTGCATTAATTAATTTCTTATCTGATTTTGGATAACTATCCAAATGAACTGATTTTTCTACGCCATTTAATTTTTGATACAGCTCTTCAGCAATAAAAGGAGTAAAAGGAGCTATTAGTTTAGTTAGTTTTAAAAGCACATAATATAAAGTTTGAGAGGCCTCTTCTTTTATTTCTTTTGTCTCTGGTTTTTGAAACCTCCGCCGTGAACGTCGGATATACCAGTTAGATAAATCATCAACAAAATCTAAAAGCGCCCTGGCAGCCGAAACTACATCGTAACTATCTAAATTTTTTGATACCTGAGAATTTAAATTTTCCAAACGAGAAACAATCCATTGGTTAAGCAAGTTCTTTGGTCTGAAATCCTTTTTAGGTTTAAAATCCTCGCCAGCATAAGTTGAAAAGAAAATACAGCTTTGCCATAAAGTATCAAAAAATCTCCTGAATAGGCTTTGAGCATCTTTAAAATCAAATCTTTTTGTTTCGCTTGCAGGATTGACAGTATAAAAATAAAACCTAGCGCAATCAGCCCCAAATTTATTTATTACTTCTTGAGGTTTAATTATATTACCTCGAGATTTAGACATTTTTTGTCCTTTATTATCTAAAACAAGACCTAAACAAATAACATTTTTATAGGAAACGCCTTTCTGCAACAATGTTGAAATAG
>Ga0268278_1000263_pt1 | contig 40045 bp, 35 predicted proteins | sample saktaG_3_FD_190135 | JGI IMG/M metagenome (GOLD analysis project Ga0268278, IMG submission 190135) | Saline water microbial communities from Sakinaw Lake, British Columbia, Canada - sak_2010_1_5_55m | ecosystem: Environmental > Aquatic > Non-marine Saline and Alkaline > Saline ...
TTTTGCAGAGAAGGGGGGATTCGAACCCATCTCCGAAACACTTATAAATAAAGGCGATTCAGACATGGCGATAGTTCAGTCCACCGCCAAAACCACCTACTGAATTTCACTAAATTACTTTACAAAGAACAATTTTACTCAATGCAAAATTACTAAAAATATGCTTATGGATTGTTTATATATTTATTATTCGCCATTTTCACATATGTTTTCTTTCAGCATTATAGGTTTAGTGCAAAAGGGTTTGATCTCATTGAGTTGAATGAACCTCTCAAGTTCCTCTCTTGAATGAAACAGAAAATCAGCCAGAAACTTTGTTCCAGGGACCTTAAGGTGAGCTTATATTTGATCCTTGAGTTCATGTTGAAAGTTTTATGGGCTCCCGTTGGCCTGCAACATTGCTGATTAAGGAGAGCCCCTGTTCCTGCTCACGGACCTACCAGGCCCAGATCTGATAAAACTGAGGTTTACGGGCCTTCAGGTATGCATCCAGTGATGCCCGTGAAGCAAAGGAAGTGATGTGGATCTTTTTGCCTTTGCGATTGAAGATGGTAAGCATAAGTTTTGTTTCCATAGTTGCCTCCTTTTTTGCAGATGAAAATTGACTTAATTGTTAATCTTAGGCAACTAACAGCGGATTATAAATTTACGAAGCTACCTTTGAGTAAGATTTGCAATTAAACATCAGACCTAATCCGGATTACCTTAGATGAGTAGTAATAAAAATCCAAATAATAATATCGATGTTTCAGTGTAATGGGAAGTAAGTAAATGAAAGAAAATGAGTTTAATACAAATTAAATGCAGGAAGAATGTAAAACGATAAAAATGAGTTTTATCTGTACCACTGATACATAAAGGGCTGAAATATAAAGTACAAACCAATTTCATTTCTTGGACAAAAGGTAACGAATTGATGACCCGTAAAATACGGATGGAAACAGTGCCTCAATCAATTCAATTTAAATATACCATTACTACCTAATACATTTTAAATTATAACAGTTCAGCGATCTGCCAATCATGACTGGAGGTGTGGGTTGGCAATGGAAAATGGACAGGAAGAGAAATTTTGCGAGAACACGGCTTGTTATTTACTGGGTTGCAATTCTTCCTTAGAAGTAAATCCATATTTTTTCCTGATTTCCTGAAGACGCTTCTTGCGCAATTCAGGATTCCTTTGGTATTTTTTCCTATGTTTATCTCGAATATTGCGCATTAATTCTACGCAATCAAATTGCTTTTTATTCATAATCTTCTTCCTTAATGATATCTCTTGGACTACGTATTTCGACCAGGGAATATCCCTTTTTAATATTAACAGAATTGTACTGTCTGATTCTATTTAGGTTCACAATATGTTTGAAATTCCAACTTGTAAGGACCGTTGCAGAATGAATTGTTGCCAGAGCAATGTGAAGAGCATCTTCATAAAATTTCTCTGGGACAGTCCCCTCGTGAATATATGCATCTGCTAATTCACGGCATTCATCATCGGCAGTGATAAACTCAGTGTTCTTCGATTGAAGAATTTGTCCAAGAATAGATTGAACATTCGTAGGTGCATCTAAAACCTCATCAATTGTAATATCAGAAATTAATGCAATCACGTCGCCAGCTACAATTTGCTCAATCAACTTCTTTGACCAATTTGAAAATTCATCATCAAAGTAGCCTCCTATAACTGACGTGTCGATATAAACTCTTGGCTTCATAATTTCTATTTGTCAAAGATACGGAAAATAGATGAAAGTCGATAATTGCCAGAAAAGCATACGGCCGCCGAAGGCGGCCATAGGTGGGCGCGGGTGAGCTGCGAGGAACGAGCAGCGAAGCGGCGCCCATGATGGTTAGGGTTTTGGGATATTGCTTGCGAGCCAACCGGTGCTGAGGCGGTACGACCACACCCTCGGCCCCTCCCCGATTTCTTCGTTTTCGCATGAAAGGAAGGGGGAAGCTGTTTGGTCAAGGGTAAGTGTTCCCTGGGGTGGGGTGGTATCGCCGTTAACACGGGTTGGTGGTGGAGGGGGGTGATCCGCCGGAGGCGGTTGCTTCGGCCCGCCATCGACGGGACTCGCAATGACTGGAGGGGTAATGATGGCGAAGCGGTGGCCGGAGGCTTTGGGATTTGGTTGGAGTGGCGAACCGAATCCGGGGATATTTCAATATAATGACTTTTATAAGACAAATTGGGTTCAGGACTGGGATTGGAAGGGGGACGGAGGGAGTTGGCTAGCAGGGATAAAAGACGGCTGCCTGTTGTCGCAGCCCTTTGTTTTATAAAATGCATTATGTTAACATAGACCAGGGGACAGGGCTGGCGGGATGGAGCTCTGAGTGATCGGAGGGTGGTGGTGAGAGGTGAAATGGTTGGTTGCTTGGTGCTGGCTGACAGATGCCGGATGCCGGATGCCGGATTCGGGATACGTGATTCGAGATACGGGATATGGGCTGCTATGATGGTGGATCTTGGATCCGGGATTTTAGATTCGGGATTCTAGATGCCAGATGACTGATAATGGCTACGCAATTGCGATGGAAATGTAAATGAAAAGTGGCGGGTATCGGTATCATCCTATTGTGAGTGCTACCCAATAGTTGTTGTGTTCCTGATCGAAGAAAAATGTTAACGGTGTAAGTTCTATGAAATACTGGTATGTTGACTATCGCTCTGAGGTGGCATCGTTTTTTGCCGTTTACTGGTACCAGTTTAGATCAGGGCCAAAAATACTGGTGCCAGAATCGTACTGCAGTGACAATACGGTCACTTCTGTAGATGCGAAGAATAGCAGCAAAGGTATTGCGAGGACTTGGTTTGATTACCTGATTATTTAGCGAGCCAACCGGTACCGGAGGCAGGGTTCGATCAGGGAAATGATGTTGGAGTTGGTGAGTGCCCTGCCGGAGGGTGGGGTTGGCGGGATGAGGGGCCTATGAGAGAAAGAGTGATGAGATTAGTCAAAAACTCTCTTCATTTACGAAGAATAAATACTTTTTGTTTTCAAATCCCCGGAATAATTCAATTTCTTCAAGTAATCTTTTCTTTCTGATTTGTTTTAAGGATTTGTCTTCAATCTTTTTTAATAAAATAGGTTTGCTTAGAAGGATCTAAAATGTAAAATTCTAAAAAAAGTTTAGCTTCGGTATCAGATGGAAGGATATATTGAGAAAACACTTCATTTTCAATTTCTTTTGGAACTTGTAAATTAATTCTCTTTACACTAAGAACTTTTCTTGATGAATTGGAACGTTTTGGGCGAATTAAAAAGAGGTCAGGGTTACGGTCAATCATCGTTAAACTGCTGAATATTTTTTCCGTTGCAAGCCAGGGACCAGATTTTTCTTTGATTGAGTTTCTCGTTTGGATTCCTCTTAATAATATACCTCCATATCTGCCTTTGCCATCCCCGCATGTTATATCAAAACCAGAATTATGGAAGTACCAGCAGCCCAGGCTTAATTGTTTTTTCGCCCTGTGAACGAAAGGATCTGGATGAATTTTTGCATCATAGATATAGAACTCAAGTACTGTAAAGTCAAAACAGGTTTGATTGATAACAAGTTCATAGTGATTAATAATATTATTAGCTACTTCAGAAATTTTTTCTGGAGGGTCTTGGGTATCAGCTAATTTTTGTAATTCGGATAAAATTGACATATGGATTTCTTTAAGGCTAAGTTAAATAAAAATCTGATCATTGACTGAACATAATAGACTACATTTTACATTCCCAGGAAATACAATTCAAGACGCCGCCTTCTTGGGCGATTACGGTGCAGATGAGGGGTAGTATTTTTTTGTTGGGGAAGTAGCGGTGAATGGCATCTAGGGCGGGTTGGTCTTCGGTGATGCCGAATTGGGGGAAGATTATAAGGTTGTCGAGTTCGAGGTAGTTGATGTAGCATCCTGTAGCAGGATCAGTGTCAGACATGGGGCTGGATGGGTTCGTTTTTTTAGTTGTTTTGGTTCTTGGGAATGCACGGTATGGTATTGTCCCGGCGATGGTGAGGCCGCGGGACTGGAGGGCCTTTTTAAGTTTGTTGATAAAGGTTTTGGTGTATCCGTCGGATTCGAGGTAGTCGTTGATTATGACTTCGGTATCTGAGATAAAGCGGACCATGCCATCAGTGTGGCCATAGATGTCACCTGGTTCTTTTGGGATGATGATGACTTTGTCAATTTCCAGTGCTTCAGCAATTTCCTGAAGAAGGAGTGGCTTATTGGCCTTGTATGATGGGTTCTCCGAATAGATCTTGTCGGTCATGATAACAGTTTTTCCTCTCCGGATGATGTTGCCGCCGTCGATAACCAGGTTGGATCTTCGGAGCTCAATAGGAAGGTTCATGGTAACTTTCCAGGGATCTGTTTTGGTGTGCTCCCATCCCATCTTCAGGTAATCCGGATCGTAAACAAACTGGACAAAGATATTGTCTTTGACATGTACCGGCATGTAGTCGCGGCACCAGATATCCTTTGTTTCAGGAAGAAACTGGCACAGGATGAAATGTTTCATCAGGCAACCGCTCAGAGATGTCATGAACCCAGGATACCGGATGGGCAGTTCAAAAGAGAACCAGATTGTCTCCATTGATATTTTCCCTGATTCATCCGGCATATCGGAGGGCAATGTCCATTGTCCGATGGTATTAAGGTATTCGAGCATCAATCTGACCACTTTCTCAACAACCTGTTTGTCGAAGACTCGGTCGATGCTGACAAGGTAGTGCCTGACAGCCCTTGTGAAATCTGACTCCATGGCTGGCTTGCCTTCTAATTGGTTCCACAAAAGGATGAAACCCGATTCGATATCAACAATTTCATCTTCAGCAAGGGGATAGGGAAGCCGATCCAGGACATATTTGAATACTTCATCAGAAATGATGGAGCGCGGGAATTGGTCTGGATGGATCGCGGGCAGATCAGCTACTTTCAGTGAAGGATCGTAATGCATGTAGTGATCATAGCCCGTAATCCGGCCCGCCAGATAGGCCTGAGAGACATCCTCCAACCTACGCCGGGTATCTTGAATGAGACCTTCCGGAAGTTCAATCAAGCCGGTCAGGGCATGGAAGATATGCTCAAAACCTTTTTCTTCGGGGAGGCTATAATGTGCCAGGATCTCATTCGATATTTCCATTATCCTGGTCCGATAAGAAGATAGGGCAAACGGAACTCCTTTGATTTGAACCATGATATATAGATCAAACATTTCTTCCAGTAAATTATTTACTTTTTCCATTGTAAAATTATTATAATATATTGATAATAAATTAATTATGTAAGCAATGCAAAGAAAGGGAAAGGATTTTGAAATAACAAACTTTATGAAAATTTGATGCCAGGAGGCGGGTGTCGGATGCTGGATGATAGATCCCTGATGCCAGATGCCGGATGCGAGATATGCGATACGAGATTGGTGATGATGGGGGTTGCTTCCCTTCGTTCTCAATGACAATGTTGCATCGGTAATAACGTCGCACGATGACGAGGTTGCTTCGTCGCTTCGCTCCTCGCAATGACAATGTTGCAAATTAAATTGTGGTCTCGCAATGACAATGGGTGTAAAATGGTGCATAGTGCAGGTAACCTGCTCTGTAGTGCAGGTATATTTTGGGAACTTGCTCTTTAGTGATGGTTGATTTTATTGGTGGTTTGGAGGTTTAGTGCAGGTAGTGCAGGTTCCCTTCTTATCTTTTATCTATAGAATATATATGAAGAATATATAATATAGATATTACGTGTAATATATACGTTGGGGTTTTTAGGTGCACTGGGTGCACTTTGGGGTTGTTTCGAGGTTACTTCGTCGCTACGCTCCTCGTAATGACAATGTTGCAAGTTAGATTGGGGCCTTGCATTGACAAGGGCAGGTTGGCAGGGAGGGCAGGTTGAGGGCAGGCTGCACTGGGAATGAATCGGGATTATGGAAAATGGAGTGGGATATGGGGAAGAAAATATTCAGTCTAAGGGTACCCTTCCTAAAGTTGTCATTTCTTCAAACTTTTTTTAGATTGAACCGGCTGCAGTTGTCTTTCCGAAAGGTTTCGGCACGGGCAAAGATTGTGGGATCTTCGGCGTATTCTATGTAGCGGGCGACCGCCCCCCCACATTGGATGCAGAAACCTTTGAGATGGATGTTGTTCAGATCGTCCAACAGAATTGAATAGTCGCGCATGCCAACGAGGTCCCCTTTCGAATAGCACACGTGACAGTACACGTTGGTTTCGACAATTTCACGGAACGATTGATATTGGTCTACAAGTATTGTCTGGACATCTGACTCGGTGATGGTCAATATGGGACGCATGTTCATTTCCTGATTCATTTTATGAAGCTCATTTGATTGCGAGATTTTCTTTCTTCGCATAATTGAATAAACGTGTATGAATAGATTTACCGATATCTGTCATAGAATTATCTGAAGGAGTTGGCACATTCATTTCTGCCTTGGTTTTCCCGAGGCTAACCGTTTTACACCCCTTATTTTGTAATGCAATTGTTTTTTAAAATTCTAGCACCCAAAGATTAATTATGATAACATTCTTTATTAAAAAACTCCCAAATCAACACCATTGCGAAGGTATCCAGTTCGCAGTAACGGAGGAGGCCTTTGATTACGTCTTCTCTTTCAGAATCTATCATTTCAGAGAATTGCATGCGGGCGTAGGCCATCATGGCGGCGCCGCCTTCTTTGAGGTTTGGATCGGTGATGTACTTTTCGAGCTCTTCATCACTGATGTCTTTAAAAAGGGGTGGTAGCTGCTCATAGGGATTTTTGATTTCCTGCCCATCCTTTTTTATCCATACCTGGTTGGTGAAATTCAGGCTTGGCATCCGGGGGGTTCCGTATATGGGTTTGGAATATCTTTCCTGGAGAAATTTGCTTCTGTTGAGGATAGCGGGTAAGACCTGTTTGAGGGAGTTGGAACCGTTGGTGTAGGGGTCGTAATAGTATTTCTTCACCATATCACAGAGGTCGATCATTTTCCGGCGACCTTTCCATTCTTCAGCCTGACTACCTGAGGAGCGGGTGACGATCTTGATCCAGTCACACAATTCATCGCGGTCAGGGATTTCAGCAAGGTCTGACTTTTTAAGCTGCCTGTAGATGATGTTGAGGTAGGTGTTCTCATGATAAGAGTACATGAAAACAGACCCTTCATCAGTCTCCAGTTGGGCTTTAAGATTCCTTACAAAGTCGAAGTTGGGGAACCTTCCACGCTCTATGTTCAAGTACTCCCCGGCATGGGTGATACGGCCATCGCGGTCGACCTGGTGGTGTGAAAACTGGAAGGCGATCCCTTCATAAGGATGCATCCCTTTGTAAAACGGGATGGCCACGGCACTGGTTTCAAAATCGATGAAATGAAGTGGGTATACCCACTTGTCCATCTCTGCTTTTAACTCATCTTTCAGCAGTGACATGGTGGTATCTCCTGAAATGGCTTTGGAAAGTTGAATGCGCTGCCGATCGGTACGGCTCATACCATAAGGAGGAGGATCACTCTCGCCAATATCCTCATCGGTGAGTTCCTCCATGAAGTACTTCCGCTCTTCGATCATACGGTTTTTCCTTCGAAAATCCCACAAATCAAAGATCGATGGCCTGTCAAAGTCACTGTCGGTAAACCCGGCCAGGCTCTTCCAGCACTCCCTGTGCCCATCCCGCTTGCCTTCGGCACGCTCCTCCTCCGAACACCTGAACTCGCATCCGCCACAGGTTGAACTCAGGGGGGTAAGGATCTTCGCATCCCCGGCGTAATGATCTGCCAGGTTCTTTACCAGGTCGAAGAACAACATACCGGGAGGGTCGTCCATATCCGTACCCTCAAATATTCTCTCTATCAGGTCATCTACCCTCACTTTGATCAGGATCTCTTTCCCGAGTGCTTCCGGAGAGGTGTCGCCGCATATCTTCACCTCCATGTTTTTCTCCCTCTTTTTATCCTTCACAATCAAGAATTTCTGGTTCAGTCCGTCGATGGAAGCCATTGCGTTCTTGTCTGCCAACATCAGGTACGACCGGATCTCAAACTGCGGACAGGCGTTCATCAGTACATATTTCTGGAAAGCCACATCATACACATAGGGCTGCCATCCGGGATCAAGGTTTCTGTTTTTCTTCAGGAAGTCCATGGAGTCGGAACCGTCGAACGATTTCGCCTTGACCTCGATCAGGTCAATCCGGTTGTTTTTTTTTACCAGAACATCAGCCCGGATAAAGCAGTTGTCGAACAGGAAAGCAGGCTCATAGATGATCACATTCTCATTTTTCAACAGCTCGTTGGTGAGTTGCAAGGGTTTTTCATATCCCCGGTCGTCGATCATCACCCCTCCAGGATGGTACAACCGGGCCAGCTCTCCCACCTGGAAACCCCCTTCAGCCAAAGATTCGAGAAACGGATCGTCAACACTTGTATCAGGATAACGCTTCGGCTTACGGGTATAGAAAAGCTTCGTTTCGCAATCCAAGGCAAGTTTGAAGCGGGATTTGGTTAAATATCTTTCAGTACTCATAATTCTTCTTACTTAAAAAACAATCCCTTTAACTGGATTGTTTGATTTCAGATATTCGGATTTAAATGTCACCAACTTGCCTCCTCTGGCTACACTATAGTCGAGGCAGATGCATTTTTGTCCTTCATCGATTTGCGGATTCCCCTCAAACCAATAATGGCCAAAAAAAACAGGCTTGTCTGAATCATACGAATATTCATTCCTGTTAAATGGCTGATCTTCAATTTCGGTAGGGCAAAGGAGCAATGCGTCTTTATTTTTATCTCTCATGTTTTCGGGTTGCCACCATTTTAGCCGGCATTTATCTCTGTAGTTCCCCTCTTTGTCATTAAATGAGACTCCTTCAGGTAACTTTACTTCTATTCCCTTTAATGTATCTTCAATCAAATGGTACTCCTCTGTATTTTCAGTGGTCGCCCTGGAGAGAAATTCCGTTGTTATTATTTGGTAATTGTGGTCGTCTAACCACTTGATATGCTTATCATCCCAGCAGGCATGCACTACCCTGAAATTCTCAAACTCTAAATAAAGGGGAAGTTCTTTAAACCAATCCAGAAACATTTCCCATTCTTCGGGGAACTTGCTGAATTGCTCCAGTGTATAATAATGCTGTTTGATCTCTTTGAAACCATGTTTTCTGTAGAATTCACCCTTGTCTGTATCCGGTGTATGAAAGCAAACTGCATTGAATTCATGGTTCCCCATGATTGCATAACCATATTCCTTGTCGCACATATTCTTAACAATGTGCAGCGTTTCCCTAATCTTAGGGCCCCGGTCAATGAAGTCACCAAGAAAAACTGCTTTCCGATCTTTAGGAGGCTGGCAAATACCGGAATACAATTTATATCCTAATTTTTGAAGCAAGATCTCCAATGCATCCGCATGTCCATGTACATCGCCGATGATATCATAATTCATAAACAGTTCATTATTAAATCACAAATTCTCCAGTTCACCAGTAATTATTTTCCTCCACTTTTCAGTTTAATTTGCTTTTTATTTTGGACTAATAATCCTGAGTAAATTGACGTCGAATGCCCACAGGTGTTTTTTAGCCATTTTATTTATCGTTTTTCGTTGGGGTGAAATTTAATTCTACCTGGTTGCCGCCCAGGAGCTTAGCATGATCCGGGTTACAGGTAAACAGGATCACCTGTCTACTTTCAGCAAATCCCCGGATCACTTCCGCTGCGCCTTTCTGCCGGCCGGGGTCCAAATTCACCAGGGGATCATCCAGTATAATAAAGCCCTCCCGGGCTTCCAGGTATTTATTAGCCATGGCCAGTTTCAGGGCAATGGAAAGCACATCCCGGGTTCCAACTGAGAGCCGTTCATAACTGATAACTTCTCCGTCAGAACGGTGCAGACCCGAAGGCAGGTTTTCATCCATTACAATGCTGGCATAGCGGTCACCAGTCATACTTGCTATATAATTCTCCACATCTTCCTCCAGGCCCTGGTATGTATTGCTGTCCATTTCATCAAGCAAATCAAACATCACCTCACGGATTCGTGCGATAGTCCTCCCCTTTTTCAATTCCATGGCATGGGCCTCTTCCGCTTCCTTCAGCTCCTTTTCGTATTCTTCTACTGAATTATCCGGTGCATCGGTTTCCATCTGCAATTTATTCTGTATGAGGTCATTCTTTTTGTCTTTACCTGAATTAAATTCATCTTCAATTTTTTCATAATTCTCAATGAAGGCATCGGCATTTTCTGCTACATCCTCTGGTAGGGGCTCCAGGCTTGAAATGGCATCTGTTTTTTTCTTTTTCTCCCTTGTCAGCTCCGACATAGCAAGAAAAAGATTCTCTGTATCTGTGTATTCTTCCTGATAGCCTTCAATTGCTACCCGGTATTCGCCCAAGTCTTCTTTCAAGGTCTGTATTTCATTTTCTACCTTGAGATATTCTTCCACCACCGTAGCTGTTGATCGCATCTTTTCAGGAAGCTTAATATCTTTAACGCTCTTTACCAAGGCCTCATAGCTATTACCGGCAAGCTCCTCTTCCAGATTTATCCCAGCCATCTTCACTTCCTGCACGGCCTCATTATAGACAGCATTCAGCTCTTCCGCCTTTTCAAGGGATGCCGCTTTAGATTTCCCCAAAAGTTTAACAAGGGTCTTTTCTGCATTCTCATGTTCCTTTATGAGAACTTCGTAATTGCCTTCTCCCGAAGCAGCTTCTACATACCAGTCTATATGGGCCAGTTTCAGCCTCCCGTCTGCCTTGAATTCTACAGATTCCCCTTTTTTGATTTTCCGCACGGCTTCTTCTGAAAAGCCCTCCTGCACCGTGAGTTCCATATACTTTTGAGAAGTGAATTTCAGGTAGAGTTTTCCTGCAGATAGCGAGGCCTTTAGATTATTGATTAATGCAGAAGTTTCTCGCATTTCTTTCAGGCTGGCATCTGTAAGCTTTACAGCTTCCTTCAGTTTCTTTTCTGCCTCATCCAGTTCATCTTTTCGAATTTTGGCCCGCTTTACGCGATAAACAAGCTCCCGGTGGACTTCCGCATTCTCGTTAAGCTCCTTCTCTTTTTTTAATTCTAGTCCCTTCTTTTTAAGGTCAGGAAGACTGGCAGTGATTTCCTTTATCTTCTGCTCCGCCACCGGCCAGTTCTTATTGATTTCGGATAGCTTTTCGGCCTCTAGCTTAAGGGACTTGATTTCAGCTTCAATCCTGCTCCGGCTGGCGGCATCATCCCGGACTTTCTTGTATTTTTTCAGGTAGACTCCTTTCTCTTCTACCTCATTTACGCAATTAGTTATTCTGCTATTAATCTCATCCATATCAATTTCAAAAATTTCCGCATACTCAAGGGACTTCCTCACGGTTTCCATATCATAATAGGTTTTTACGATGGTACCGAAATCTTTCTTAAAGGGATTATTGACTCCCCTGTTTTTCTCAGGATACTTAGCATCATTATCCCAGCGGTTATTGTAGCTGTGATGCGCTTCTTCCACCTGGGCCCTGAAGGCATCAACGGATACCCCATCCAGCTCCATCACCACGTGGCGCATGAGATCGCCAAAAGACTGCATGGTCTCTGTATCATCCTGCAACTCTTCAAGGGTATGAGTAAGTCCGGACTGGTAAGTCATCATGACATTTCTACAGGTGCCTTCCGATACCTGAAGACATTTTTCAATTCCTTCCTGTATTTTTACATCGTCACTGATAACCGCACCGCTGGGAAGGATTAATTTGGCTGACGAAGCGGTACCCCATGTGCGTTGAAGCTTGTATTTATCTCCCTCGTGTGTAAACTCGATTTCTGCCTGGAGTGTGTCTCCTCCGCCAATCGGCAGAAAACGCCCCAGGGTTCTTTCAAACTTTGATGGTGTCAGTTTTGCATGTGTAAAAATTATATTTTCAATAACATTGAATATGGTGGACTTTCCGGCTTCATTGGGCCCCAGAACCACGTTCAGCTTTTCCTTAAACTGTATTGTTTTTGCTGTAAGCCCGGCAAAAGTGGTGATATTGATCTTCTGTATAATCATTTCCGAGCTAATTTGATAAGGTCATATGCTGACTGGAGCGCTTCCATATCATCCACCTTTATGAAACTGCTAAGAAGCCTGTGGGAGAAGGAACCCTGGGGGAATTCCTTGTCGATAACATCCGATGTGATTTCCACGGTGAGATTAGTATCATCATACTGGAAGTAGGCCATATGTTTCTGCAGGGCATCCCGAACATCGGGCAGTTTTCTGTAATCCTCTTCCGGCAATCTGCCGGAAAGCTTAAGTTTCAGGAGTGTTTTCTTATGCTTATTCACACTATATCTTTCCTGCATTTTTTCCACATCACGCCAGCTTTTAATACGGACATCATCATGCAAGAAACGGTATTGGCCAGTGGATATAAAATTAGCAGTGATCTTTTTTTTATCATCGATATCCAGAATCAGTGCTTTGCCATCATGGCGGCAGTCAAAACCGTCTGGTTCCGGAGTTGCCGGGTAGAAGACCTTATCACGGATATCTGGTTTCTCAGGGAACGGGATATGCGTGTGGCCCAGGAGCCAAATATCCAGCCCGCAGTGCATCAGATCTGTTTCGGTCATGGGGAAATAATCCTTATTAAAATCAGGTGAGAGCCCTTCCAGTGAGCCGTGGGCCATGCCCACATGGAATTTCACTTCTTTATCCTTCCGCTCCTTATTCACCCAGCCTATATAATTCTCAGATGAATGTTTGGCATCGCAGGGGGCGGGATAGATGTTCACATCAAGGTCGTAATGGTCAAGCGGGTAGATCTTCTGTTGTTCCAGAAGCAGCATATTATCCCCTGCCTCCTTCTTAAAGCCCTGCCACAAGTCGTCCTGCCCCAGGGATATATAATCGTGGTTGCCGGGTAGTACCGCCACCACATTTCCCTCAAATTTGCTGAGGATGTGCGTCGCCCGGGAAACATCTCGTTTGGCCACGATGACCTTATCAAACATATCCCCGCCAATGGCAAAGATATGGCATTTTTCTTCGTTTGCCCGCTCAACGCATCGCTGGAGCGTTTCAAAACGAGCATCTGCCAGTTCCTTCTGGATTTCCGGATAGCCGCTGAATTTCAGTCCAAGGTGGATATCAGATGTTAAAAATATGCGCAGATCTTTCATTTAATTTGCTTTTCATTTCGTATACCAGATGGCCCAGTTGGCATCGGCTTTGTATTTGGTGACGAAGACTTTCTGGGCCTGTGTCAGTGTGACGACACACAACAAACAAATGCAAGCCAGGATCAATTTCAGGAGGTTCATATCATTCTGATTTAGATTCTAAAGGTAGTGAATTATCTCATGGGAATGGCGTACTGAAATCCAATTTTATTGTAGTGATACTTGTCCAGGCTCTCCTCTTCACAGAATGCCAGGATCTCCTCCATTTCGGGCATCGATCCATGCAGGAGCTGTTTTGTCATGCATTTGCGTGAGACGTTTTCGATTTGCCCGCCTGACAGGTCAAAACGGCTTGCAAGAAGCCTGGCATGGCGCAGGTTTATTTTCGGGACTTTCTCTTTCCAGATATGAACCTTCGCCTCCACCGACGGTTTTTCCAGACGGATCTTGTACAGGAACCGGCGCTCAAAAGCCCTGTCGAGGTTATCGGTCAGATTGGTGGTGGCGATCAGGATCCCGTTGAGGTCTTCCATCTCCTGCAGGATGATATTCTGGATCGCGTTCTCGGTTTGATCAACCGCTGAGGTCCTAACCTGTTTCCGGGTGCTGAAGATAGCATCGGCTTCATTGAAGAGCAGGATCGGGATTATTTTTGAATTCTCCACCATCTTCCTGTAGTTGTCGAAAATCCCTTTGATGCGTTTTTCCGATTCTCCAAACCACATGCTTTTTGTCTCACTGATCACCACTTGCCTGATGTCCCGGAAGGTTTTGCGGGCGATCTGGTATGCTGATTCCGTCTTGCCTGTTCCGGGAGGGCCATAGAGGAGTATGGCCACTCCTTCTTTCATATCGGCCGATTTTAGCCTGGATGTGAGGCGATTGTAGTTCTCCGGCATCAAGGTTTGGGTGAGGAACTGCAGGCTCTCCTCATCTTTGGGGCTGAAAAAGAGCTTCTTTTCAGGAATCCTTTCGCATAAGATGAGATCCTTCTTCCTCTTCTTGTTATCTGTAAACAGCTTGCGATCTTCCTGCAAAAAGAAATCGATACCATGCTCCGTTAACACCAGGTCGCGGTCGGAACGAAACATACCATCCTCCACCTCAACCATGTTCAGTTTCATGAGCCTGTTATTTCCGTTCACAAATGACTTCCGGATATTCATCCTGGTCCTGAGATCCTTGAAAATCATTTTCAACATATCGTTGATATCAACCATTTGTTCATCGTTCACGAAAGCATTGCACATATAGAGATAGATGCAGAGGTCCTCATCTTCCAGCACAAGTTCTGTCAATTCCCTGACCCATGGCTGATGAACATTATCCTTCATCACAATTTTTGCCTCCTGAACCAACTCTTCATAGGTCAGCTTTCCCTCCTGCCGGTCGTCAACAAATCCAATAAACGCTTCAAGAATACCATACAGGTCTGTTTTTTGTGTTCTGACCGGAGTGTACTGCACATTATTCAGGATAGCGTCAAGTACATCTTTGTTAAGGTAATACTGAATATTGTTCAGGGGTGTACATTTCTTTCCACTTCTGTATTTGTGACTCTCCTGGTAATCCCGGCGGATGATCTTACGGTCGCACAGAGCCTCAATATCATCTATATATTTAAGAAGTATCACCGGAGCGCAATCAAGGAAACGTGCCATGTCGTCAATATCCACGGCTCCCCGGTTGAAATTCAGGTTGCAGACGATGGAGAATAGAATAGCCTGAATCTCTGAACATTCAAAAAAGATAGCAACGGTTTTTGCCGCATGCGTGCTTTTCCTGAAAAATGCGGGAGTGAGTTGCGATCCCTGCGACCATTTGGCGATCCGTTCAATGTTGAGCAGAACTTTGTTGGATTTGCTTCGTTTTGGCTTGATTTTATCCATTTTATGTCTTTTTTTCACTTGTATTCATTGCAAAGATCCGCATGAACAGTGCAGTGTACGTGCATTGTAGAGGATTTAGAAGAAAAGTTTTATGAGAAGAACAAGTTTGTGGTGAGATGGTGATATAGTGATATAGTGAAAATATATTAGTATCTTTAATTCGTAATTCAGATTGCTTCTCCCGATGAATCGGGATCGCAATGACACAATCATAAATCAATCATATGCCGTTAAACAAGGAAGCGCTGATCCGTTATCGCGTCATCAACCGATGCCTGGTGGACTTCGGGTATGTATCGAAGTCGAGGCTGATCCGGGCGTGTGAGGAAGCACTGGACATTGCACCTCTTGGGGAGCGGACCATTGACCAGGACTTGCATGACATGCGGGAGGACGGCCGGCTGGGGTTCTTTGCCCCGATCAGGTACAGCCGGGAGAAGAGGGGGTATTACTACGAAGATCCGGATTATTCGATCGACAAGATCCCGATCAATGAAGAGGAACTGGAAGCCCTGTCATTTGCCTCCACCATGCTGGAACAGTATAAGCACATCGACATCTTCACCACTTTTACCGGGGCGGTTCAGAAAATCGTTGATGCCGTGAACATCCGACGGCTTTTGAAAACGGAATCTACTTTCCCTTTCATAGAGTTTGAGAGCGTGCCCGAAATGAAAGGGAGTGAGTACCTGAAAGAGATCATTGATGCAATCCAGGACAAGCATGTTCTGGATATAAAACACCAGCGGTTCAATTCCGAAGAGGCCTATGTTCACAAAGTTCACCCTTACCTGCTCAAAGAGTACCGTAACCGGTGGTACCTGATCGGGTTGAACGACGACCTGGAGCAGATCCGCACGTACGGCCTCGACCGGATCCTGGAGATCACTCCTAACAAATCCATTGAATTCAGGGATGCTGGCTTTGATCCGGCCGATTACTTCAAGTCAGCCATAGGCATCATCGCTCCCGAAACCGAACCCCAGAAGGTAATCCTGAAGTTCTCCAAGTTCCAGGGGCAATACGTCATCACCCAGCCTATCCATGAGAGCCAGGAGATTGTGGAGGAGACGGATACTTATGTCATCATCAGTTTGCATGTTATTCCGACATATGAACTGGTGTCGATGATATTAGCCTGGGGGGCCGAAGTGGAGGTGGTGAAACCGGAGGGGTTGAGGGAGAGGATTATTAAGAAAATTGAGAAAACAACAGGTCTTTATACAAATTCATAATTTGGAAATCAAAAAGATAAAAGTATTACTAAAGAACAAACGATAAATGAACCTTAACTGGATTAATGAATTAATAGAAGAACTCCCTGAAACATCAACTGGCAGAAAAAATCTAATCGCAATCGCTGGCTATCCTAAATGGGAGAATGTAAATAGTAATCTGCTAGCATTTTACCTTGATGAGAAAGAGGAACATGGATTCTCACGACTTTTTCTGAATAGCTTGCTTGACATTTATGAAACCAAAATAGATGGTAAATCAGAATTCTTCAAAGAACTATTGGAAACTGATTTCGTCGTTGATAGAGAAGTGTCAACAGATAGTGGTAAGCGAATTGATCTTCTAATAATGCAAGATAATGGGAGCGAAAAAGAGGACTCAACTCCCGACTGGGCAATAATTATTGAGAATAAACTCCAGGCATATTTATACAATGATTTGGTTGATTATTGGGAAACAATCCATTCAGAAAACAAGATAGGGATTGTATTGACGATTAATCCAGTTAAAATCGATGAGAAATTTATAAAAAGAGGCATCTATTACATCAATATTACACACCGAGAACTTGTCGAAAAAGTTAAACAGAATTTGTCTGATTATTATATTGACGCAGATGACAGGCATTTGCTTTTTTTAAAAGAATATATTTCTAATATCAACTCATTTTATAAAGATAATAAATACATTGATAAGATGGATAGAACGCTAGAATTATTTCATTCCAAGAAAAATGAAATTGAAGAGCTCAAAAACGTAGATTTAAAATTGCTAAGATATGTTTCGCAATCCGTCTTTAATGTATTAGGTGAGGCAGGATTCATACCTAATTCCCCAAAAGATTCCTCAAGCACAAAGCATTTTTACATTGAGGAAGGCTCAACATCTTTGAGTAAAGAAGTGAAAGAAAATATTGAGGTTGCCGGAAAGTTTCGATTATGGGTAAACCTTAGCCAATTGCGATATTGTGATTTATTTGAAGCTTATTGTGAACTATGGCATAGAGAGAATACAAAATATGGTGACGAATTAAAAAATAAACTAGAAGAACTTGGAATCTATACAAATCAAGTGCAGATGGGAACTGGTGGAAGGTGTGGCGCAGGCTATCAACACATCTACAGTATTTCAATTCCAATTGGTAATTTCAGCGAAACCGGATTCGAGGATCAACTGAAAAGTAGTTTGAAGGACAACCTATTCGAACATGAAAATAAATTTATTGAAACAGCAATTATTGAGTTAAAAATGATCATTGAGGTCACTGAGGCTTCAGACTAAAATAAAATAGAAGTAAAATTGCGTCATCAAGTGATATCAAATTCCTTGCCATCCTCCAATATCTTCACAGGTATTGGCGCAAAAACTACAGGATAGTCTTTTTTATACTGGGTGTGAATTGGGATAATGCAACCAGGTCGCATTTCATTTACTAATCGTGGGAGATCTTCTTTGTATGCATGTCCTGAGACATGCAGGTATACCGGGGTAATTCCATTCTTTGTCCAAAACGATTCTTCCTGGTGGAAATATTCCTTCAATTGAGACCAAATGAGGGTGGAACCTGGAAGCATACTAATTGTCTTAGTAAGACTTTCAAAATAACTTCCCCAATAATTTGAGTATCATTGAAATTGGTAAAGTTGACATTTCAGGCAAATTTAATCAACAAAACCCGATATTAACAACCGACATTTGAAAAAAAGGTCAAAACTCTTGTAAATCTGTCTTTTCTGTTTGTTTCTTTGAATGCCATGAAAGAAACCTATTCAGAATCGACAATTAAGCTGATGCAATTGCATTACAGCCGGTTATTAGAAAAAGACCGCAGACAATACGCGGCTTTAGAGGCATTAAAATTAGGCAGGGGTGGCACCACTTATATCAGTAAAATCCTGGCGGTTGACCGAAAGACCCTGTGTCAAGGGAAAAAGGAACTGATACAGGGATTGACGGAATCACTTCCTCCAGGACGTCAACGTAAAGCGGGTGGCGGCAGGAAAAAAAAACAATAAGCAACACTGAAATAATCCAAAAACTGATCGACTTGATTGAAAGTATCAAAGCAGGTAGTCCAACAGACAGTGATGTTTACTGGGTCAGCCTTAAACCATACTCTATCGCGAAACTGTTTGAAGAAAAATTCCACATTAAGATAAGCAACCAGATGGTCAAGAGATTACTGAAAGAACTGGGATACGGGTATCGTAAACAATCCAAACAAGTATCGATCGGTAATTATGCACTTCGCGATGAACAGTTTAAGATCATTTGCTCGTTGGTACTGGCCATGAGCGTGAAAAGTCCCGTTTTAAGTATCGATTGTAAAAAGAAAGAGCGATTGGGAAACTTTTACCGCCATGGCAAGTGCTTTTGCACCAAATCTGTAAAGGTTTATGACCATGATTACGAATATTTGTCCGAAGGGAAGGTAATCCCGCACGGTATTTATGATATCCAGGCCAACAAAGGGTATATTTCCATCGGAGGCAGTAGCGAAACGGCTGATTTTATCGTGGATAATTTATCCTGGTGGTGGTGGGAATATGGGATTCATCTGTACCCGGATGCAAAGAACATCCTGCTTTTATGCGATTCGGGCGGGGCAAATTCTTATCGGCACCTGGTCTTTAAACACCGCCTTCAGAAGTTCGTCACGGAAACCGGACTATCGGTCATTGTTTGTCATTATCCCCCATATTGTTCCAAGTGGAATCCGATTGAACATAGATTATTTAGCCAGGTTCACAAAGCGATGGAAGGAGTAGTACTGTCAAATTACCAGACGGTTCAAAAACTTATTGAACAAACATCCACCAAAACAGGGCTCAGTGTCATTGCTCGATTAAACCTGAAAACCTATTCAACTGGTGTCAAAGTACAGAAAGCAGAGTTAAACGAAAAACGAATTTTACATCATCCGGTTATTCCGGAACTTAACTATAGGATTTGTGCCTAACTTTGGGGAGGTTATTTTGAAAGTTTTACTTAAGGATAAATCGATTCTTATAATTGAGTTTCATAACAAAGCTAGCTCTTCTTCTCCGGATTTCCTTGAGGGTGATCTCGGCTGATTTCATTGGATCACAGGAACTATCCGCTTTTATTTTATCGGTGTAAGAATTTTCAGAATAGAAGATTACTATATTCGGCCAGTCCCAGTTCGGAACCTTATCATGGATTGTATCCATCGATTCCAGGATCTTTGCAGTATAGGGATCGATGACCAGGGTCTTGCCTGTTTTTACACAGGCTATTTCGGTTCAAATAAACTCAGACACTTTTTAGTTAAATGCTAAAGTGTACTATTCTCTTTTTCACATATAAACATTTCGTATTAAATTCCGATGCATATAGCTTCAGTTTTTTGTTTGAAGTAGCCCTTCCTTCTTAATTCAATCGTCTTTCTCTTTGTTTCCCTTCGTGTTTTCAGAATCTTATCTGCCCTACCATATTAAACATCTGCTGGTGTCAGATTATCAAGTGATTCATGGTATCTGCGATAGTTATAATAATCAACGAAAGCTTCGATATTACTTCTTAATTGCCCAGGTGTAAAATAGTTTTCAAGCTTGATCACATTCTTCATTGTTCTGTGATATCGCTCTATCTTTCCTTGTGTTTGAGGGTGATAAGGAGCTCCAAAGATCTGGTTCATTCCTTTAGTTGAAAGATACTCCTTAAAGTCACCTGACCTAAAACAATGTCCATTATCACTTAATAATCGTGGTCGGTTTTCTTTCTTCAGCCCAGAAAGGTGTAATGCCTTATCGATTACTTGCTCTGAATCGACTGATTTCATCTCTGGGCTAATTTCCCACGCTACAATGTACCTGGAGTAGTCATCCAAAACTGTCCCCAGGTAATACCATTCCCAATCTATAATCTTCAGGTAGGTAAAATCAATCTGCCATTGCTGGTGGATCCTGGAGGTCTTGTCTTTGTATTCATCAGCAGCCTCATTTACTATGAAGGCAGGTGAAGTAATTAGATTATGTGCCTTGAGTATCCGATATACGCTTGACTCACTAATAAACCATTTTTTAGAATCCATTATAACGCAAGCCAGTTCTCGGCAGGACATATCAGGCCTTTCAAGGGCTACTTCAACAACTTCCTGTCTTTCGGCATCAGGTATCTGATTCCAGAATGTTCTTCTTTCCGGTTTACATGCATGCAAGCCTGCTTCACCCTCCTGGAGATATCTCTTGTACCATCCGTAAAACGTACTTCGCTTAATGCCCAGCTCATTTAATGTTCGATTAACACTAAGCTCCGATTGTTCTACAATACGGATGATCTCACTCTTTTCATTGTAACCTCTATGCATATAGGGATAGCTTACACGGTACCAATCAGATTTTTTTATATGCCCGGATGCTCAGGGCTTATTCGGCAACAATGTTTTTCAACTCATTGTTCTCTTCTTTTAGGTCGACAACCTCATTGCATGTTGCCTACCGTTGAATGTCGCCGTTTAATCGTTTCTTACCGGCCTCCAGGAACTCTTTACTCCAATTGTAATACAAGTTCGGGTGAATACCTTCGCACCGGTAAATGGCATCTAAACTGTCATCTGCCCGGAAGACTTCAAGAATAATGCGGATTTTTTCTTCTGTTGAAAATTTTCTTTTGGTAGCCCTTTTAATCTCACGGACCTTGCTTTCAACTGTAGTTTTTGTTATCATACTCAGATTTTTTTTGTTACAAGTTAATAATCTACACTTTAACTTTTGTAACTTAGTATCCGAGTTAGGCTGAAGACCTACACTTGATGATAAAATGATCTATCTTACTGAACTATACCAAGATGCAATAAATGACCAAAGAAGGCCTATTACTTTTAGGCTAGGTGACAAAAGTAATAAGTAACTGTCAATATCATGAATAATCCTTTAAGAATTTTTTCATCAATAACAATGGGGAGGATCAGGTAGTATGCTTTTAGATAATGAGAACAGAAACTACAAAGTCCACGAATGGATTGCCAAATACACAGAGAATGGTAATCTAGACATTGTGACTGGGTATTTCACTGTTGGAGCACTTGCCTACATGTCGAGAACGACCAATGAAAAGATTGACTTTTTTCGATTTATTCTTGGGGACATTGTAAACTTTGATGAAGTGAAAGACCGGGCACTAGACTTGATGAACGAAAATATATCTGTTGAAGCTGCCCTGAAACTCAGCACACTGGCAAAAGAAGCTGTTGAATTCTTGAAACAGGAAAATGTTGAAGTAAAAACACTTGAACCAAATTTTTGCCATGCTAAGGTATATCTGCACCATGCTGCAAATGATGATCGCTTAAATTATTTCATATCTGGAAGCTCAAACCTAACTGAAGCCGGAACAGGACTTAAAATGACTAATAATATTGAGTTAAACATTGGTGAGACTGGTAACAACTCACAATATAGAGAACTTGCAGAATGGTTCGAGAGTCTCTGGATTAAACCTCAGGCTCATAAAAATAAAACACTAAAAGACAGTAAGGGAAAAACGTATACAAAGCCATTCAAAGAGTACCTAATTGAAGAAATTGAGAGGATCTTTATCGAATATTCACCTAGAGAACTTTATTACAAAGTACTTTTTGAACTCTTTGGCGAACAGCTACTTATTGATCAAGAAAATCCTGATTTCAATCGGCAAATCGGTAGACTTGAGAATTCTATTGTATATCAAACACTATACAAGTTTCAACAACAAGGAGTTCTTAGTCTTATTAAAATGCTCCAAAAGTATAATGGGGCCATTCTTGCAGATGCCGTTGGCCTAGGAAAAACATGGACTGCGCTTGCTGTAATGAAGTTTTTTCAACTTCAAGGCCGTGAAATTATACTCATTTGTCCCAAGAAACTGCAAAATAATTGGGCTAGATTCAAGAAACATCAGAATTCAAAATTTGAGAAAGATCAATTTGATTATTTCATCCGATTTCATACTGATTTTCAACCAGAAAGAATTGACAAAGAATACTATCAAATTGAACGGGCTGACACATTATTTATTAACGACAAACCCAAACTGTTTGTAATAGATGAAAGTCATAATCTGAGAAACGACAAAACTAACCGATATAAGTTTTTTGTTGACGAAATCCTTAGAAAAAATGAAGATGTAAAGGTTTTAATGCTCTCAGCAACTCCAATTAATACATCATTGAACGATATCAAAAATCAATTTAAGTTGATGGTAAAAGGAAATGTAGGAGGATTCTATGAAACAATTGGTATAAAAAACATTGACTATGCTTTCAGAACAGCTCAACGGGCATTTAATGAGTGGCGACGGCAAGCTAACCCAAAAATAAGTGAGTTTATAAAAGATCTTCCTGATAACTTTTTCAAGCTAACTGATGCATTGACTGTAGCCAGAACCAGGGCAATGGTTAAGGATAAGGAAACAGAATTAATATTCCCGGCAAAAGAAAAGCCTGACAATTTATTCGTCACACCAAAGGAACTTGGAAACTTTGAAAGCTTCGAAGAATTATTCAAAAAGTTTCCTCCGATGCTTTCGGGTTATCAGCCATCCTTTTATACCGAAGCAATTGATGAGAAGAAAAAGCGACAAGAAGAGAAAAATAAAGGGGAATTAACCATTTCAATATTGGAAGATGAAATACAAAGAGATAAGTTTTTAGTTAAGATGATGTACATCTTAATGGTTAAACGACTTGAATCATCCTGGTTTTCTCTCTATTCTACTGTTGAAAAAATCCTGGTTCACCATCAAAATGCTCTTCAAAAAATAAAGCTCTATCAAGAAGACAAAAAGAATAATGATCTCCTTGACGACAACAAAATTGAAATATTTGAAGCTGATGAACAGGAGGAGGATTTGATAGAATTCACCTTGGGGAAAAAACGTAAGGTGAGTCTATCTGATATTGATAAAGCTGGAAATATAGATCTTTACAAGAAAGATCTCAAGAAAGACATTGATGCTCTAGATAATATCATGACAAACCTTTGTCGATTTGAGAAAGTGATTGAGAAGGAAATTAAGATTCCCAACAATGTTCATAGTGATGATACCAAACTTAAAACGCTAATTGAGAAAATTCAACAAAAGAGAAGAAACGGTGCAAACAATAACAATCAGAAAGTAGTCATATTTACAGCATATAGAGATACCGCTGAATACTTGTTTTGTCAGCTCAAAGAGAGGGGTTTTAGAAACATCGGCTTGGTCAGTGGAACCGGTTCAAAAACAACGGATAGCGATGGGGAACATAAAAACTTCGAGCCGATATTGGAACGCTTTGCTCCATTCACAAAATTATTTAGAGAAAAAGAGTGGGAATTTGAACCTTCTTCTGAGAGAGCAAATCTCTTGGAACAATACAATGAATGGGTTGAATGGATAGCAGATAACGAACCAAAAACGAATAAACAGATCCATAATCCAATAGACATTCTGATTGCTACGGATGCCCTTAGCGAAGGTCAAAATCTTCAGGATTCAGACATGGTCATTAACTATGATATTCACTGGAATCCTGTCCGCATCATTCAAAGAATGGGCCGTATTGACCGTTTGGGATCACCAAACAAGATAATATTTGGTGTTAATTTTTGGCCTTCCAATAATATCAATTCATATCTTGACTTACAGGGAAGAATCGAACAGAGAATGGCTGCAATGCAGTTAGCTGGTGCAGAAGTGCATCTTGAATTCTCTGATACATTTAAAGAAATGGCGGAAGATGAGGGTCTTGAAAATCGAATGAAAGCAAGGATGATAAAGCAAATGCAGACATCGTGGGACGATATTGAGATAAGTGATCAAGGACTTGGATTTAATAATCTTTCTCTTGAAAAATATCGGCAGGATTTGCTTGAGGAACACATCAAAAACGCGGAAAAATACTCCCGGATGCCAAAAGGCATTTACACTGGCTTTAAAGCCACCAATGAATCATGTCCGAAAGGGGGAATTATTGCTTTACTTGGATACCCATCCAAACCACCCCAGATTGAAGAACACAGTTATCAAGCTTACGATTTGATATATATCAACTACAAAGGTAAAGCGGTATTGCTCAATCAGAAAGAGGTGCTGGATGCTATGACTTTACATAAGGATGAGGCCCGGTTTGTACCGCGGGAAATAGACAAGGGAGAAGGAAAAGCGATTCAACGATTAGCGGATGCCATTCAAAACTGGTTGAAGAAACAAGCAGTTGATGAAGAACAACAAGAAGATGGAACAATAAGAAAAAAAATGGGTGCAGAAGCCAAAGATTTACTTTCAAAGATTAAAACAGGAGATAAAGACGCCTTAAAACGGATTGGACAAGATGTAAAAGTTACCGACAAATACCAGATCGATAAATTTGATTTGATTGCATGGTTTTTAGTCTCTTAAAAAACAAGATATATGAACCTCAAAATATTCAAAGAGCAATCTTTTTTCACCGCAATGAAAAGTTTCTTCCAGGAGTTGGATATACCCATCTCGGAAGTAACGGAAGAATTCGCAGGTCCGAAAGATATTATTTCTACTTATTATAATAAGACGAATCCTGCACACAAACTAATTAATATCATTTATTTCCTGGGAATGGTGAATGAAAGTGCTTTTGACAAGGAAGAGAATAAGGATACCCTTCAAACCATAAAGGATTCAAATAAAGACTATGATGGATTACTCATCTTTGGCATTGTATTAAAAACTCGTGAAGGTGGATTAAAACCTACTCGTTCTCAGTTAGCTGAAATCACTAGAGTTTTCAACCGCGAATACAACTACACCCCGGTAACGCTTATTTTTAAATATGGAGACCAAATCGCCTTTTCAAACTGTGAGCGCTTTAAGTACAAACAAGAATGGCGAGAAGGGGAAAAAGTTGGAAAAGTTAGTTTGCTTCGTGACATTAACATTGAAAACACCCATGCCGCGCATCTTAAAATATGGTTCTTCACAATAATGCGTACTTATAGATATATTTGAATGATAAATTTGATGTCCAATGAGTACAAGTTTGTTGCATCATGCTTTTGGGCTTACTGATCAAGAATACCTGAAAACAGAGTACAAAGAAGGAACGGTGATCTTTCATATTAAAACCAAAGACAGCAAGTTCCGTTGCAGTAACTGCGGGAGTAGGAAGATTATTAAGAAAGGGACTGTTGACCGTCTTTTCAGGACACTTCCCATTGGTACTCGACCGGTGTATTTGCACGCTAAGGTTCAAAGGTTACAATGTAATGATTGTGGATTAATACGCCAGGAACGACTGTCGTATGCTGACGAAAAAAAAGCTATACCCGTAGGATAGGAGACTGCATCGTGGATTTGCTTGCATGTATGACCGTTCAGGATGTAAGCGAGTTGTTCGGAATAAACTGGGGAACGGTCAAAAACATTGATAAAGAATACTTGAAGAAGCATTATTCGAAGCCTGTTTTGAAAGATGTTGAGATCATCGCCATTGACGAATTTGCTTATCAAAAAGGACATAAATATCAAACCGTGGTATACGATCTTAAAGCAGGCAGAGTCATTTATGTTGGCCAGGGCAGAGCGGAAGAAAGTCTGGACAAGTTCTTCAAGCGACTTCGTCATTCCCGTGCAAAGATTAAGGCTGTGGCGATGGATATGTGGTTGCCTTACTTCAATGCTGTCATATACAACCTCCCTGAGGCAAAGATTATATTCGACCGATTTCATATCATCAAGCTGATGAACAAAACGATGGATGAGGTTCGACGGGCATTGTATCATGATGAATCGTTTCTAAACAACAGAGACGTTATTAAAGGGATTCGTTGGTTGTTGTTGAAGAACAATAGGAATCTTAATGATGAAAAGAATGAACGTCAACGACTTGAAGAAGCCCTTCAGATCAATAAACCACTGGCCCAGACATACTATTTGAAGGAAGAACTTGGACAACTTTGGTTGAAAGAAAACAGGCATGAAGCCGAGAAGTTCCTTCAATCCTGGGTTGAACAGGCTCATTCTACAACTATTCAGGCACTTTGGAAATTTGCTAAAACATTGATGGCTCACCGTACTGGCATTTTGAATTGGTTTGATTACCCAATATCTACAGGTCCTCTGGAAGGTTTTAATAACAAGATAAAGGTTCTCAAACGCAAAGCTTATGGGTATAGAGATATGGAATATTTTGCCTTGAAAATTTACGCACTTCATGAGAACAGGTACGGATTATTGTGATGAACCTAAAATATTAAGCGATTTAAGCATTAAAGGGAAGGGATTTAAAGAATCTGACGAGCTCTACAATTATTGGCAGAGTGTTTTTACACTCCAGGCACTCAACGACCAATTCTATGCTGATTTACAAGATTGGTTTTACTATGCCTTGAAGAATATTAAACTACCATTTCGGCCTGATTATATTAAAGAGAATGAAAATATTAAAAACTTTTTGGTACGCCTACTTTCCCGCATTATATTTTGTTGGTTTGTTAAAGAAAAGGGATTGATTAAAAATGAACTTTTGGAACTAACAGATTGGAAAGGAAGCCGGTATAATCTCACTAGTGACATTGATGAAAATAATTTTCTCCAATCCAATTCATATTACAGGGGCGTTTTGCAGAACATATTCTTTAATGCACTTAACCAATCCGACAAAAAATCTTTCAAAGACTTTAAATGGACAAAATACATCCACCCTGATTTTCAAGTACAATGGTTTACGGATATTCCTTTCCTGAATGGAGGTATCTTTGACATACTTGAGGAAGACAATGCCAGGGAAAGTATCGAGGACTCGGTTATTAATATTCCGAATTTTTTATTTTATGGTATCGTTGTGGACCAAGAAGTAACTTTAAGACGTGGAGCAAGAGCCTTAACTGAATCACAAAAAGTAGAACACAAAGGATTAAATGGCATTCTAAAATCCTACAAGTTTACTTTAGAAGAGAACACTCCTTTTGAAGAAGACATTGCCCTTGATCCAGAAATGCTCGGTTTGGTTTTTGAAAACCTACTGGCAGAACTTGACCCCAATCTTGAAGAAAGCACCAAAAAAAGTATCCGAAACCTTACTGGGAGCTACTACACTCCACGAAAGGTAATTTATGAGATGGTAAACGACAGCTTAAGCCTATACCTAACAAAGTTCATAAAGGAGAATTATCCGAAAATACTTGATGCTAAGAAACAGGTCCATCAATTAATATACTTCGACCAATTCAACAACAAAGATTCTCAATTTGCACTAGCCATTGTAAATGCTTTGGACAAATATAAAGTACTCGATCCGGCTTGTGGTTCAGGAGCTTTCCCAATGGGAATGCTACACAGAATGGTAGATATATTAAAACTGGTTGATTCAAATAATGAACGTTGGGTTGAATTAAAACTAACAAATGTGGATGCAGCACAGCAATCCGAGTTCAAAAAAGTACTCACCTCGCATTTAGACGATTACGGGCGTAAGTTGGGTATAATTCGTGATAGTATTTATGGCATCGATATTCAACCGCTTGCAGTCCAGATTACAAAATTACGTTTCTTTATTTCATTACTTATTGACCAAAAAGTAGAAAAAGGTATTACGCCAATGCCAAACATTGAAACAAAAATTATTTGTGCCGACAGTTTAAAAAATATTCAGGCTGATTTATTTAGCACCGATGCCATCGAAAAGCTTACCGAAGCAAGAAACCATTATTACCAGCCCGATATTTCACATCTAGAAAGAGAGAAAATTGCAGCCGAAATTGTTGAAATTCTTGATGTTGCCTTCCCATCTTTTGCATTCCAGATTACAGACAAATATATTGCAGGACAAAACAAAGAATTGCTTAAACATTGGTTTACTCACAGCACCTTAGCTGCTCCGTTCTTTAACATGGATTTCTTTTTTCCTGAATTGCAAGAAGTTGGTGGTTTTGATTGTGTTATAGGTAATCCGCCATATGGAGGAACTAAAATAAGCGACAATGTGCGATCTGCATTAAATATTGATAGTAAAGATCCCTATGGTGCTTTTATTGCCCGTTTTTTAAGTAACAATGACCGAGCCACTCCTTTGAAACATGGTGGAGTTCTGGCCTATATTGTGAGCGACACCTTTATGACCATAAAAAGCCATTTAAAGTTACGTAAACATCTCATGCATAACTACGTATACAAGATGATCCGTGTACATCCAGATACTTTTAGAGCTACCGTAAACACTGTAATATTGGTAACGGTGCGGAATACTCAAAAAGAGCTTGATGAAAATCATATTTGCCAAATGGCTGATCTAACTAATATAAGTATACATGATAATTACGAGCATTTTATAAAAGTAATTAACCAAACCAAAGGAATCGATTTCGAAGAAAAAAAACAAAGCATCAGTAATGAGGAATATGCCATTTACTACTACCCACAAGCCTTAATAAAAATCAACAGTAACATGCCTTTTTTTGTTGCAAGCCCTAAACTGTTTTCTTTGATGAATGACAGCAGCAAAGGTCTTAAAAAGGAACTAAAAAATATTGACGGGAAACAAGTGCAGGTGAGAACAATTCCCATGAACGGAAAGGAAATAGAATTGCTGAAACTGGGTGATATTGCTGATGTAAAAAAAGGAATTGATACAGGGGATAACCATAAGTTTTTGTTTCAACACGCTAATGTTCGTGGTAATTATAGAGATATTAATCCCTAACCTGGAAAAATATACGTATTATATCACTCATAGGTCACCCCCAGTTTCGCCATCATCCGGCTTGAGTTTTTCGTAATTTCGTTGAAGTGCCACTCACCGTTGATTTTGATCTTCTTCAGATCTGTCAGTAGTTGTATATAGTCATTCACTGAATATTGTTTCAGCAATTTTTTATCCTTCAGTTCCGTATACAATTGCTGGTACCATTGCAAGGTAATGTGATTGATGAACATCCACCCTTCAAGGGTTTGTTCATTCTGCATATAGGTATGATCAGCCTCCAGAACATTTTTCATGCTATCGAACATCACCTCTATAGACATTCTGGATTTGTAGCTTTGGTAGACATCTTCGGCCTGATCGTCTCCCTTTAATGCTGTCAATAAAGCAAGGGTGCCGAAAGCATTTCGTCGTTCATGGTATTGCCCGATAGAGTATCCCTCAGGATGAGTGGAGATACGCATAAGATAATCCTGTTCCTCTTTTATTCGGAGGGCTTCATCCAGGAATATGAACAATGATAGTCGTTTGTCAGCTGGGATATAGTATTCCTGGAACCAGATGATTCGCTTTTCATGGACGAAGAAATTGCTTTCCTCCTTGAAGGTATTGTTTGCAAACAGGGAATAGTCAATCAGCGCATTATCACGTTTCAATGGCAGGATGAACCGGAGTTTCTCCTTCAGCATCAACGCTACATTCTTCTCTGAATAAAAACCTTTATCTGCAACAATGATGGCATCCTTTAAACCTACATCCAAAAGACAGTTTTTGAACGCCTTGACTTCCCTTATATTGCCAGGCAATAAGCGATAATAAACCGGCATGGAAGATTTCGCCGAATAGATATACATCAAGTTGAATTGTGGATCATAGTTTGTCTGACGTTGATATCCTTTCCGGGCCAGGGTGATCAGTGTGGAATTTGAAAAAACGTTGGTTGCATCCATCAACAGATATTCTTCCTTTGCAATAAAGGATTTCATATAAGCGAGCTTCTGTTCATGCATTTCTCCTATGGCATTCAGCACACCGCTTGCCGTCTTTTCATTAAACGACTTACTGCCAATTAGTTCTGGCAGGTAACTCTGAGACAACCTATAGGGAATGCTTTTCAAGGGGCAATGAAAGACCAGTCGGCAATAAGCAATGGCAATAATGGATCTCCAATGATTTGGAAATATTTGTGAAAGGAGTTCTATGGATCGCGCAAATTTTTTAGTGATCAGCATGGATACGCCATATTCCTTGCAAGATGGCTTTGCTACGCTTCGTAATTCCAGAGCTTGTTCAAGTTTCCGCTTTTCGGAAGGGATAAAGCCCTGTTGTTCGGTTATCCGGCCAAGGCATTTCCCGGATATTTTTTTGGGCCCCTTTTTCTTTTTGTCATACACGGTAGTGTATGCATAAAGGTAGTACTTGCCGTTCAAGAATCTTAGCTCGGTTCCGGGCTTTTTATGAGCCAGTGCCCAGGCAGGGTGTTTTGATGTCTCCATATGATACGTATATACGTAGTACAAAAAAACAACAAAAAACCTTATAAAATCAAGCTCTTTCAACTTTTTTTATCAACTAATACGTGTTAATATCCAGGTTAGGGATTAATGGATTTGAGAAATTTATTATTGACGAAGAAGAACTACTCGAAATCTCCAATGACACAAAACTTATAAATATCATAAAATACAAAGGATTTAGTTTAAAACCTGGAAGTAAAAATTATTTTAATGGGAAATATATTATTCCATATGAGAAGGGCGGAGAAAGTGATATTGACTCAGGATGGTTGCCAAATTTTTATGTACCAAATAGCTATTTTATAGATTGGTCTGAAAAGTCTGTTAATGAATTGTTCTTAGCACAAAAAAATAAACAAAAGCAAGCAACTCTAAGAAATCAGGCCTACTGGTTCAAGACGGGATTAACATTTTCATTAACAGGATTTTATGCTCCAACAGTTAGATTGAAAAGTCCTAGCATGTTTGATAATAAATCATCGGGAATATTCACAGTCTATAATGAGAAAATATCAATGTGCATATTAACATCCAGAATACAGAAATATTTAATGAAAACTTCCTTATGCATACTGTAGATACTCAGGTTGGAGTTTTTGATGATTCGGTTTTTGTTTTTAATTCTAAGCAAGAAATTGACTTAGAAGATAAAATTGAAGATGTTATCAAAAAACAAAAATCTAATCCCCGTTACGATTACGCCAGTAACGAGCAGTTAGAGATTGACAAATTGGTATATAAAGCATATGGACTAAATGATGAAGATGTTCAGGAGGTTGAAGATTGGTATGCAAGGCGTTACCCCAAGCTGTTGGCTGCGCAAAAATCCAATCTTCGAGCATTGGGCAAAAACGATGATTATCTGGAACTATATGGACTAAAATAAAAATGTATGAATTATTGGCTAGTAAAATTTGCACCTTTTAGATACAGTTGGAAAGATGTGTTGCGAAACGGAAAATTTGAAATTTATTCAGTACGTAATGCCCAGGCTCGTAATAATCTCAAAAAAATGAAATTGGATGACCAGGTATTGTTTTATCATAGTCAGGAAGGCAAATGTGTTATGGGAAGAATGAAAGTAATTGAAGAAGCGCATCAGGATAAAACAACATCGGATGAAAGATGGGTTTCAGTAACGTTCGAACCTATTTTCTCTTTCTCATCACCTGTCATGCTTTCTCAAATCAGACAGGAAATATCATTAAATAATTTGGCATTATTCCGTCAGCCGCGACTTTCCGTTATGGCTTTGTATCAGGCTGAATTTGAATTAATTAATGAAATTGGCAGCCAATAAGATTACAAATATAATGTATGGTAATACAATGGAAGTTGAGAAAATATAAAAACCAGAAAAAGGAGTGTGCTCTGGAGAAATATTAGAGTAAAATAAAGATGAGTATTTGTTCTGGATAAGATTATGAAAAATTGGGTATTATATTGATCATTAGATCAGATAAAGTATTTAGCCGTTACTGACATGAAAGATTACTCTAAGTATTCCAAGAAACTGCAACGTCTAATCTATTTCCAACGTGAAAGTGCAGTTCTAAAACTATTAGAAAAAGCTGTTCAATTTGACGGTGGTCTTTTTGCTGAGGATGATTATATTCAGGATTACCGTAGGATTGCATGGCTTTTAAGGATTGACTTGCTTCAAGAATGGGGGAGATTTAGTGAAGCTCTGGCCTGGACATGCCTAGAATGCGAGATGAATCCGGAGAATGTACCAGCATTAGCGCTAAAAGAAAAATTAAAAAGGCAATTAAAACTTGGGAAGAAGCTCAAGAAATCTCCAGAACAAATCCAGCGAAATCTTCGATGGGAAGGAGTTGCCGGAATGTATGAATTGAAAGCCATTTTCGAACGAGATATAATCCTCCCATTGTATGAACCTGAGATCTATGAACGGTACAAGGTGCCCTTACCGAATGGGGTCCTTTTATATGGACCCCCCGGTTGCGGAAAAACATTTATTGCACGGAAATTGGCGGCTCGTCTTGGATATTCATTTTATGAAGTGAAACCTTCTGATATTGCAAGTATTTATATCCATGGTACACAGGAAAAAATCAAAGATGTATTTGCAAAGGCAGAGGAATCGGCACCAAGTATGATTTTCTTCGATGAAATTGAAGCTCTCGTCCCAAATCGTGGTGGAGAGAACCTTAGTCATAGTTATAGTTCGGAAGTCAATGAATTCCTGGTCCAATTAAATGATTGTGCAAAAAGGAAGATAATCGTTATAGCCGCAACAAACCTTCCCGAAAAAATTGATCCTGCATTTCTCCGGACAGGAAGGATTGATAAAAAAATACTCGTCGGCCCGCCGGATTTTGAAGCAAGAATTGAGGCTTTTAAGCTTTTTTTGAAGGACAGACCCACAGAAGAGATCGATTATACTCTTTTAGCCGAAGAATCAGAAAATCGGACGTATGCAGAAATTGAGTTTATTGTTAATGAAGCAGCGAGAGCAGCTTTACATCAAGATGTGAATATTTCGACAGGAGTTTTATATAAGGCTATTACCGAATTTTCAAGCATCAAATGATATATTGACTATTTCGGACTAAACCGTGCCACTCATTTCGGACCAAACCATGCCACCATTCCGGAGTAAACCGTGCCAGAGATTCCGGAGCAAACCATGCCACTATTTTCTGTCTATAAAGGCTGAAAAAGAACTAAATTTTGATTCCGGGCAAGAATAAACGACTGACATTCCGGCAGAAAGTGAGCCAGTAGTATCAAAGGCAACATGGGCTCGTATAAGGAACAAATCTTTATACGATGTCGAACAATCCAATTACCATGTTGCAAGTAAGACGCATTCTGCAATTAAAATCCCAGGGCAAATCCAATCGTGATATTGCCCGGGAAATTCACAGGTCACGCAATACAGTGAATGACTATGTGAAGCAAATATTGTTGCTAAATAAAAGCATCAACGAGCTTTTGAAGCTTACTGACGAAGAACTATCGTCACTGGTATATAATGAACCTCTTCCCGCTGAATTAGACTGGAAATTTGCAGATTTACAGCAGCGGATACCCGGATTTTGTGATGAGCTTAAAAAGCCCCATACCACCCGGATGATCTTGTGGGAGGAATACCGTCAGCTGGTCCCCGAAGGCTATGGCTATACCCAGTTTTGCGAACATCTGAGTCGTTATCTTGAGACCCGCAAAGCAGTAATGCTTTTTGACCATGAACCTGCTGCCAGCATGATGTTTGATTTTGCAGGAGATAAAATCTCGTTTGTTGATCATAAAACCGGGGAGATCACCTGGTGCCCGGTCCTTGTCTGCGTGCTTCCTTTTTCCAGCTACACTTACATCGAAGCCCTGCTATCGGCCAAACGGGAGTGGTTGCTTAAGGCGCTGAATGATGCTTTAAGCTTCTATGGTGGTGTTCCACGATCAGCAAAGACCGATAACATGAAACAGATCGTCAAAAAGAGCAACCGGTACGAACCTGCCTTCGACGAACTTGCCCAGCAATGGTCGTTGCATTTTGGGACTACAATGATGGCCTCGCGGGTGGGTAAACCACGGGATAAAGCTTCGGTTGAAAGCCATGTGAATGCTGTTTATAACCGGATCTACGCTCCTTTGCGCAACATGGTCTTTCATAGCCTGGAACAAATCAATCATGCTCTGTGGGAGGAGTTGGACAAGTTTAACCATCGTAACTTCCAGCGCTGCGATTACAGCCGTCGCGACCGTTTTATGCTGCATGAAAAAACCTTATTACTCCCATTGCCGGGCGGATCTTTTATACCTAAAAACAAGGTTGCAGCGAAGGTTCAGCGAAACTATCATGTCACACTCGGAGAAGATTGGCACCATTACAGTGTTCCATACCAGCATATCGGGAAAACAGTACAGATCATTTATGATACAGATACTGTTGAGATCTACCTTGACTCAGTCCGTATTGCTTGTCACCGGCGAAATTATCACCGAAACGGACATACCACCCTTCAGGAACACTTGCCCCCTCACCATAATCATTTTGCCCGTATCAAGGGCTGGAACCGCGATTACTTTATAGAGAAAGCCACACAAATAGGTGACAATACGGTTAGTGTGATCAGCAAAATACTTGAACAGAAGATCTTTATCGAACAAACGTATAACTCCTGTCTGGGTGTTTTTCGCCTGGGTGAAAAATACGGCAATGATCGGCTGGAAGAAGCCTGCCGGCGTGCTATGTTGGGATATAAAGTAACCTATATGGGCATAAAAAACATCCTGGAACGCAATCTTGACAAGGCCCATTCACAAACAGATCTGTTTGTCAGCATTCCTGACCATGATAATATAAGGGGCGCTGAATCATATCAATAAACTCAATTATCCATTTAAAACAACAACACATGATCAACACAGACCAAACGTTGGAACAACTTACGCAGTTGAAGCTGCACGGAATGGCTCAGGCCTATGGGACCACCCTGGCACTGCCTTCCCACGAACTCCCCACGGCCCACGAGCTTATGGCCCATCTGGTAGAAGCTGAGCAACACAGCCGCACACTCAAACGAACTCAGATGTACCTTAAGCTAAGCAACCTCCGTTATGATGCAGTACTTGAACAACTTCAATGCTCACCCGAGCGCAACCTCACACGCAATCAAATACTTCCACTGGCTGATTGTACCTTTATCCAGAGAGCAGAAAACATCCTTATCACCGGCCCGACTGGTTGCGGAAAAAGTTTTCTCGCCTGCGCCTTTGGCAGGCAGGCGATCACACTTGGATACAAATCCCTTTATCTGGGCATGAACCGGTTTACGGAGAAACTTACACTATCAAAGCTGGAAGGAAGCTATATCAAACTTCTGAACCATATCGAAAGAACCCCAATAATTATCATTGACGATTTTGGACTTACTCCATTGGAAAACCAGACCCGTATTGCACTTCTTCAACTCCTGGAGGATCGGTATGGCAAACGCTCTACCATTATCACTTCACAACTCCCGGTTAACAAATGGCATCAATATATCAATGAACCTACCCTGGCCGATGCAATTATGGACAGATTGTCAGGTTCTGCACACCGCTTTGAATTAAAAGGGGAATCGTTACGTAAAAAATCAATCGAAAAAAAATAGTACTTTTATCTACCCATTGTCCTTTGAAAATATGACTCACCTTACGCCAGAATCACTGGCACGGTTTACTCCGGAATCAGTGGCACTGTTTGTCCGAAATAATCAATATATAGTTTATAAAGCATTCCCCAATGAAACTACCTCTACGTCATATTTCCGTGCGTGTGCCATGGCATGACAATAACTGGAATGGTCATATTTGCAATGACCCAAGGAATAATGCATCCTGTATGTTCCTTCCACGAATACAGACAAAAGATGTTGATTTTGAAGAAGAACACTCAAATCTGAAGCTCACTGAAATTAAGGAGAAAGATGAGGAGGGCAACATTAAATTTCCTCCTTGTCTTGTAGAGAAGGTAACATTTATGAGTGAAGAGGATGTGGTAAAGCAAACTGTATCATGCCGGATCTTGGTCCTTATTTGTGCCCGGTCAGGATTATAGATCCCATAACCTCTTCCACGCTTGGGCGCGTTGCGATGGATTTCCCTGGTTATTGTCGAAGGAGATCGATTAAGTTTTGTGGCTATTTCAAAGAACTAAAAACCAGACTCCAACAAAACTTTGATCATATGTCGTTCTTCGACAGAAATTTGCTTATATTTACCGTGCATAGAGTGGAATTTATGCAAAGGGAAGGTAGGGCTTTTTTACTTAGCTCGCTTTCCCTTTTCCTTTTACACTCTTTTGCACTTATTAGTTGAACTTAGAAAATAAACAATCGACCTTTAGCAAAATTTATGCAAGATATTGCTAAAGAAGCTGGACTAATAAGATAATCTTACCTAATATAAACTCATTTGTTAAAAATCCAGTGGAATATTCTTATAATACACCCCATCTAATATACTCCCAGTCTTTTTCTTGTTAGATCCGCCCCACTGCTTGAAGAAGAAAGGAATATTCTGAGATTGGCATATATCCCTGATCTCAATAACCCATCCTTTCTTTATTGGGCGAGATTTAGCTCCAGATTCACCTCCTACAATGACCCAGTCTATTTCAAAAAGGTTGATATCATTAAGGGTGGAAAGCAAAGGTTCACATGATAAGAATTTTACAAATGCTCCAGAATTCCGTAAATGATTGATACGACCATAATGATGTTTGCTTTCCACGGTAACCCCCATCCAGATGTTTTCAGACCAGTTAAGGATTGGTGAATATTGTTCCAATATATCGGCTCTTTTTGTAAGCACCTGAAAAATATGCTGAGGATTATTATTCATTACTGAAAAAACTTCTTGAATGAATGAAAAAGGCATTTCTTCATGAAACAGATCACTCATTGAATTTACAAAAACTACCTTGGATTTCTTCCAAGAATATGGTTCTGTAAGTGTTTCAGAGTGGACTTCAAGATTAAATCCATTCTTGTATTTAGGGATGCCCATTGATTTTAACCGCTTTGCCATTTTTTCGGCATAACAATTTTTGCATCCCTCAGAAATTTTAGTACATCCTGTAGAAGGATTCCATGTTACTTCTGTCCATTCAATTTTTGTCTTATTCATAGCGAATGAGAATAACCTTCTTGGGATTATATGTCAAATAGAAACTACTCCTTCTGACTTTCTCCTCTGACTCTTTCCTATGAACTCTTAAATGTTGAGAGTTCTGAAAATCTAAAAGGAATTTGCGTGCATGTGAGGTAGTAAAGCCTGATTCTAAGGTAAACTGATAAACTTCTATATTAGTTTTTGGATGATCACTTAAAAACTCAATCAGGGAATTCTGAAAAACTCCAAGTTTTTTTACAACATTACTTTCCGGAAATACTGAGAACTGTCCTGTTCTTATTTGGTCATCATCGATATTATAATTTGCCTCACCAGTAAATTGGTCCATTGTCCAAGCACTATGAAGAAATTTTTCAAGTCCTCTTAAACTATTGGAGCCAAATATTAGTCCATAAATATTCCCACTGGTTGGTTTTTTAATTGAGAATGGAGCTAAATAGTATACTTTATCGGATGGAATGAGGTTTTTATAGTAATTGAGAATTACACGATGACAATGGTATGGTTTTGAGCTTTTGAATTCTTGCCTGGAAACAGATAAGTATTCCTGAAATTCAGGCAGCTCTGCAAATCTTTGTGCAAATGATGATGATATAAAAAACAAAAAATCGGTTCTTTCCAAACTGATTAGTTTTGAGAAAATATCATTGTCAATAAATTTTATCCCGTTTTGATCAAGAAACATGAATCTTGGTATTTGCGATGTCCTAATCATTTCAGGGTATAACTTATTGAATAGTAACTTAAAATCCTTGTTTTCAAGAATCAAGTTAAATGGGCAGATTACACTGCCTTGTAATGAGCAATATTCTGACTTTCTGCAATCTGATAGAAATCTGTCAATAAATGTTTTGAGTTTATCGTGTTTATACGGCCTATATTCATTGAGTATTAAATCAACATGTAGTTTTCGTTTTTGGATCGTTTTACAATATACCCGCAATTCTTCTAAAAAAACAACTGGACTTCCTTTGTTTCCATCGATATCGGAACCCTCTCCAGCAAAGAAATCATAAATCTGAATTTTTCCCCAGATATTCTTATGATTTTCTAAAAATACAGGCAGCCAACGCTTAATATATTCTCGAAGTATAGCCAATTTCGCTAGCGTTCCTTCATCAAAACCTGATTTGTGAATGTCTTTGGCCATTACTTCACTTTTTCACTAGAAACATAACTTTTCTTTAAAAGTACAAACAAAATCTGTCATCGATGGCCTAAACTGAAGACTTTTATCAGGCACAAAATGTTAGTAATATTTTTTTCTTATTGATATTACAATCCAATAGATCCTATAAATGGCATCCATTTTCATTCTTGCCATATTGTGGAAGCAAAACAAGTACAAGTTTACTATTTTAAAAAATTTAAGTATCTGTGACTACTTCCCTCTGCGAAACTTCTACCGCCCAGAGATGCAGCCCATTTGAATCCCGCTTCTCAAATCCATTCTTCTTTAGGGCCAGCCCCATCCGGATAATAGAGCCCGGGTTTAAATTCAAGTTGCATACAGAGTCTTCCGATACCTCCGAGATGATCTGGGAAGATGTGAGGAATCGCCTCGCTTTTGATAACGATACCGGCGAAAAATGGGCCAGCAGAAGCTCCTCTTCCGGTGAATGGATCAGAAACTGCTCATTGTTCCGGTGGATCTCCCGTGCCTCCTCCGGGTCGAACCAGAACATAAATCCCGATTTATAGAGAGTAAATGCCTGAGAGAAAACCCGATCGATATCGACCTTGTGCCGGTATTCAATTGCCAGTACATCAAAACAGAGAAAGCGGCGGGAGCCCGTCGTATCCGTCAGGAACTGCGCCGTATTGACCGAACCCATAAACGAAGCCCGTCGCACCAGCGACTCATTGTGAAATCCATAGGCCCGACGGACCCGGATCGCCGACTTGGTGATGATCTCCTTGACCGTGCCGATCTCCGAGCGCGTCATATTTTCCAGCTCATCCAGGTTAATATACATACACTCCGAGAGCTGCATCAGCGTATCGCGGTTGTTTGGATTGATGGTCCCGGAGAAAATAAAAGCTTTCAACCGAGGAGGACAAAGATTGAGCAACCACGTCGTCTTCCCGATCCCCTGTGGTCCCGAAAAGATGATCGCCGTATGGTTGACCACCTCCGGATCCAGCACAGAAGCAACCGAAGCCACCAGCCAACGTTTGAAGCAGACCTGCCAGAGCAGGTCGTTGGTCGTCTGCACCGTGTCGGCCAAGTGGCGGATGACATCAGAAGCTTCATCCCAGGGAGGGAGAGCGTTGAAGTAATCGATGAATGGGTCATAATGGGGGCAGAAGTCGGAATGGAGGATAGAGCGGAGCAGAGAAGGCTGGCATTTGAGGGAGTTTGTGAGGAGCTCGCGATAGAGGGAGTTTTCGAGGTAGTCGGTGATAGGTGTAAAGCTGGCTTGAGCCGCCGCATGCGGCGGCTGTACGGGGGGGATGCCTGCTCGATTATGAGACGCAGCATACTGCGTCTTTACGGGGGATAAGCGGTACTCAACCTTGGAGGTGACGATGTTGTAGCGGAAGGCGTAGCGATCGAGGAGGAAAGATTCGATTTCTTGCAAAGGGGAGCGTTTTTCGCTCTTCGCTTTTTGCTGTTCGCTGTTTGGAGTTTGCTTCGTGCCGCTAAAAGCGGCACTCGCAATGACACTGGTGCTAAGTGAGCGGCAGGTTGAGATGTCGATCCCTTGATCGCGGGCGAAGTGGAAGAGAGAGGCGGAGGTGATGCCTGTGTTGCCGGCATGGAGGCAGCGGTCGAACTGCTGGTTGCAGTCGGGTTCGGAATAGTCCGAGTAGAAACGGCTGAGGCGGTGGAAATAGGATCTCCCCTCCTCCCCAAGGGCATCGGTGAGGGCAAAGCCGATCCGGATCCAGGTATCGTAATCGACCGTGATATCCAGCTTTCGCTCCTCGATCTTGCGAATCACCTTATCGATAT
>Ga0268278_1000270_pt1 | contig 39818 bp, 42 predicted proteins | sample saktaG_3_FD_190135 | JGI IMG/M metagenome (GOLD analysis project Ga0268278, IMG submission 190135) | Saline water microbial communities from Sakinaw Lake, British Columbia, Canada - sak_2010_1_5_55m | ecosystem: Environmental > Aquatic > Non-marine Saline and Alkaline > Saline ...
TAAAACTGAAAAACAATAAAACCCATAATATGCCAGATAAAAAGAAGAAAAATCCTTTCTGTTTTTGTACTCACATTGAACTGCGTGAATCAACAGGCCTAAAAGCCAGGAATGCCCGCGAGCTTGTAAATATCATCAAGGATGTCCCCGGTTCTGTCATATATTATCATATGCATGTTTTTTTACAGCAGCATCAGTTTCTCTCCCCTGAGCCGCCAAATGCCTTTGCATACTGGGCGGCTAAAATTCTTGGTGAGGATGTCTTAGGTGAGCATTTAGGCAGTATAGATGTTTATCAATACAATACCATAAGGGCATTAAGGGAAAAGATAATAGAGGTAATTGAAGGGTATCTTTTTAATGCTAAAGAGATACGCAATGCCCCGCAAGGCAAAGAATTCGATTTTACAAAATCACGCACCTTTATTATGCCAACACCATATATCGCGCACAATTTATCTGATATGGTAGAGGCCCTTAAAAAAATTACAATACGCTCAATAGACTTTCATGTATTCAATGCCCGGTTAAGGCTTGAAAGAGGGACCAACGATTTTTCTAACTGGATAGAGACAACCTTGGGCTATCCAAAACTTGCCGCTAAGCTCGAAAGGTTTGACCCATACACCTATACCCTGGAAAATCTGCGTCAGCATATAATAGATATAATCGTAAACAGCCCTGAATGGGGGATAGATAATGCCAAAAAATAAGACCGGGCTCCCATGCTTAAAGGATTACATACCTATAGTCGGAGAGGATACCATAGAGGAGCTAAAGCTTCTTGCCTCCAGGCTTAAGGGAAAGAAGATACAGCATATTAATTCAACCCGTGTTGGAGGTGGCGTGGCTGAGATGCTCGCCCGGATAGTCCCGCTGATGCGGGAGCTGGGCGTTGATATTGAATGGGATGTGATAGAGGGTAATGCCGATTTTTTCAGTGTGACAAAAAAGTTTCACAATGCCCTGCATGGCAGGCCTGAAATAATAACTGATAAGGATTTTGACGTATACCTTGAAACTGCGAGAACGTATAACAGGACAACAAAGATAAATGGTGATATAGTATTTGTTCATGATCCCCAGCCTATAGCTCTTATCCAGAATAAAAAAAAGCTGAAAGATGTAAAGTGGATATGGAGATGCCATATAGACGTATCTACCCCTGATGAAAGAGTGTGGGATTTTCTGTCTGCTTTTGTCGAGGGTTACGATGCATCCATGTTTTCAAGCCCGAAGTTTACAAGGCCGTTAAAGATACCCCAGTTTTTGATATGCCCTGCAATAGACCCTCTAAGCGATAAGAACAAGCCTTTAAGTAAGGAAACAATTGCTAAGGTGCTTTCTAAATATGGCATAGACAGCAAAAAGCCTATAATTTCCCAGGTGTCAAGGTATGATTATCTCAAAGACCCTGTTGGCGTGATAGATGCCTTTAAACTGGTAAAAAGATATGTAGACGCACAGCTGGTTCTGATAGGAAACAGCGCCGCGGATGACCCTGAAGGAGAAGAGGTTTTAGCCCAGGTAAGAGAGAGGGCAAAGGATATACCGGATATACATATATTGCTCATAGAACCTGAGAATAATGATATAGAGGTAAACGCGTTACAGCGGGCATCGTCTGTTATAGTGCAGAAATCTCTTAAAGAAGGATTTGCCCTTACAGTTACAGAGGCCCTCTGGAAAGAAAAGCCCGTAGTAGCATCCGCTGTCGGCGGCATACCTCTTCAGATAAAAAATATGTATAGCGGACTTCTGTGCCATTGCGTGGAAGGCGCCGCATTAAAAATAAGGCAGTTTTTGAATAATCCCGCATTCGCGAAAAGGATGGCGCACAATGGCAGTATGCATATAAAGCACAACTTTCTCTTGACGCGCCTCATAAGAGAGCATATGCTGTTGGCGCTTTCATTGGGACAAAAAGGCGACATAATAACACTATAATGCTCGAATCACTCATATCATTTTCAGATATTACAATTAAGGATATATCGGTTTTAAGCTATGCCGTAGTATTTTTAGGCGGGGTTTTTACCAGCCTGACACCGTGCATTTATCCTGTTATACCGGTTACCATAGGATATATCGGAGCAAGCTCTGCCCGGACAAAGGGAAGGGCATTTTTTCTGTCTTTATTTTATGTGTTCGGCATAGCGACCGTTTATTCATGCCTGGGGGCTATTGCTGCTTTAGGAGGCAGCGTATTTGGAGAGATCTCGGTAAATCCCTGGACTCGCATTATTGTAGGGAATATATTTTTAGTTTTGGGGCTTTCCATGATGGATGTTTTTGTCTTTCAATTGCCGGGTTTCTTAAGGCCAAAGGTTACCCCCGGGTCTAAAAAAGGATTATTAGGTGCTTTCTTGGTTGGCATAACGGCAGGCCTTATAATGGGCCCTTGCACAGCGCCTATCTTAGGAGCTGTACTTACCTATGTAGGCAGCAGGCAGAATGTAATTCTTGGTGTAAGTCTTTTATTTACATACGCACTTGGGATAGGATTATTACTACTTGTTGTCGGGACTTTTACCGGGTTGGCCGCGTCGTTACCGAAATCCGGAAAATGGTTAAGTATTGTAAAAAAGGTGTTTGGCGTGATACTTATAATATGCGCCCAATACTTTCTTATACAGGCAGGGAGGATGTTCTGATGAATGGACGAACGGGTGTGAAAATTTTTATTTTAGCAGTTGTACTTTGCGGGTTTTTTCTGTCCTCATGTTCCAGCGATTCTGTAAAGGAAAGCGTTTCTAAGATTGTGAAGGCACCTGATTTTACGCTTAAAGATCTATCGGGGGCGAGCGTGTCATTATCTGATTTTTCAGGTAAAAAAGGTGTCCTTGTTATATTTACTACCACGTGGTGCCCTCACTGCGTAACCGTTATACCTGATTTAAAAAATATATATAATAGCCATAAGGATAAAAATTTACAGATGCTGGCCGTTTATATAAAAGAGACAAATTCTAATGTAAGTGAATTTAAATTAAAACACAACATAACTTATAAAATATTATTAGATTCTGAGGCCGCTATCGCTTCCCTTTATAATGTAAAGGGTGTACCTACGTTTGTTCTTGTGGATAAAAATGGTCTTATAAGGTACAAAGGCTATGATATTCCAAAGGATATGATAGAGCAGATAGCAGGGGAATAGAATATAAAATAAAAACAGGAGGAAATGATGACAAGCGTTACAATTGATGAATCATTATGTACAGGTTGCGGGTTGTGCGCAAGTATGTGCCCTGACAAGTTTGAGATTGAGGATGATAATCTTGCGCATGTTAAAGATGGCGACTGCGATTGTGATATGAATGAGGTGGCATCAAGCTGCCCGTTAGAAGCTATTAAGGTTGGATAAAATAGAGACGTTTTCTCTACCTCAAGAAAATATCTGCCGGGCGCGCTTTAAATAGTTTTTAGTTATAATTGCCGCTATCGCTATTTTTATAATACACCCGGGTATAAACGGAAGCACACCTAAAAAGAACGCCTGTTTTATATTAAGCCCTAATCCGAAAACCAGCCAGCCTGCCCCAAGCGCGAATATTACCGTTGCCCCAGATACAAAGGCTGTTATTATGGAACCGATGGCATCATTTTTTCTTATCATATAGCCTATAAGCCAGCTTGACACGATAAAACCTAATATATATCCGCCCGTTGGCCCTAATACGTATAATGCGCCAAAACCTCCCGCGGTAAAAATTGGCATACCCAAAACTCCCATGCCCAGATATGCTGCCTGCGATATGGCCCCAAGCCTTTTACCTAATATAGCGCCTGATAGAAATACGAAAAGTGTTTGAAGCGTTATAGGCACAGGAGTAAAGTCAAGAGGTATATAGACATACGCGCCTATCCATGTAAGCAGCGCGAAAGTGGACACCCCTATTACTGACATAGCGGTTTTATTTCCGATTATCTCTTTTTCTTTTAATAAAGAGATTGATATATTATGCATATTCTCCTCTTGTTTTTGTTTTCGATAAAATCATATGATATTATCACTAAAATCTCGAGTATGTCAATATTTTTCTTTGCTTGTTGATATTTTACTTGCAATTTTTCAATCAGATGATATAATTTGTAATACACGGACAAAAAAGGGAGGTTTATAGGGTATGGGTAAAATAATAAGCATAATAGGCGGTACAGCTGCGGTAGTGGTAGGCCTTATATTGGCTTTTTTTGCATGGGGCAAGGCAGTTGTTCTAGGTATTCAATTCATGATAGTTTTTATTTTAATTTTGGGCGGGCTTATAGCCGTAATAGCAGGTATTTCTGAAATAAAGGATTCAATTGCGTCAAAGAAAGAAGAAAAGAAGGAAGAGGGCAAAAAAGATTAATTTTTTAGTTTATTTAAAGGGGTTATGGCAGGTTCAAAATCGGTCATAACCCCATTTTTATTTTGACAGCCCATATTGCTTGTGTTAAAATTAAATTGTACGCGAAACCGTTAAAATAGGGAGGGGGCGAATATGGATTGGACATTTGTTATAATGGAGTCTGTAAGGGAGATGCTCACCAGGGTGGGTGCATTTATCCCGAGAATGGTTGGCCTTTTGGTTATACTCATAGTCGGCTGGCTGATAGCAAAGTTTATAGAGACCATTATTGTAAGGAGCCTTAAGCTTGTAAGGCTTGATACGCTTGCTGAAAAGTCAGGCACAAGCAGTTTCCTCGCAAAGGGCGGCATAAAGTATACCCTATCAGAGCTTATGGGCGTACTTGTGTATTGGATAGTAATTCTTATAGTTATGATTACAGCCTTAAATGCCATGCAGTGGACAGTTGCCGCGCAGGTCCTTAATACTATAGTAAATTATATACCTAATATAATTGTGGCGATATTCATACTGGTTCTCGGTATGTTCATTTCAACTCTTTTAAGCACTGTTATAAGGACAGCGGCAAGCAATGCCGGCATAACTCAGGCCCGGATACTTGGCCAGATAACACAGACAGTGGTTATTGTTTTTGCTATTGTTATAGCAATGCAGCAGCTTCAGATACAGACAGGGGTAATATTAAATGTTATAAATATTATTCTTGCGGCAATAGGTTTGGCATTAGGCCTTTCTTTTGGTTTAGGGTGCAAGGATATAGCGGCCAGGACTATGGAAGATATTATCAGCAAGATGAAGAAGAAATAAAAATAGTAAACGATAGGGGCAGCTGCTAATTAAATTAATTAGAAGTTGCCCCTATTTTCACATAGAAGAGACTCATATGGCTTATAAGGTGTTCATATCTTTTTTAATCGTAATATCAATCTCCGGATGCCAGTATCCGCTTGAATTCAAATCAGCCAGTGAAATAAGGCAGGAGGTGCTGGATAATGACCCCTTATTTGCAGAAATCTTGCGGAAAAAAACAGAACTGGATGGAAAAATAACATCATTAAATTCAGAACAGAGTTTAAAGGCTGGTGAAATAGAAGCAAGGATGCTTGCCCTAAGAAAAGAGCTGCAGGCAGCAAAGGAGAATGCAGCACAACGTACCGCCTTACTTAACAGCCAGCTTGACCCCTACAGGCTTGAAATCAAACAGCGTATTATGGAGTTTTCAACTGAACTCAGGCTCAAACAATCATCCCTTTCGGCTGTGCGTAAGATGATAGTCGATCTTAACAAACTAACTAAGCAAATTCCCGTACAGGCAACAGACACAGAGGATTCTTTGCGTCTGCGTGATAAGATAGATGCCCAGTATCAGCAGATCGATACATTGACGCAGGATATAACAGAACTGCGCGCAAAGATACGCCTCCTCCGTTTCAAACTAAAACTCCTACAATAATATTATTGATATATACCTGATCTGTGTGGTATAATCACAATCCCTAACCCATATTATATAAGGAGTACCATATGCTTACTATAAAAAGAGCACTGATAAGCGTTTCTGATAAGACCAATCTTGAGCCTCTTGTAAAAGCACTAAGCTCCCTGGGGGTTGAGATAATATCAACAGGGGGAAGCGCGCGTTTTATATCCGCTTTAGGCATAAATGTTAAGGCAGTGGATGAGGTAACAGGTTTTGCTGAGATGCTTGATGGCAGGGTAAAGACACTTCATCCAAAGATACACGCCGGACTCCTTGCCTTAAGGGAAAAGGATGAACATATGGCTCAGCTTAAAGCCAATGGGATAGACGTGATAGATATGGTAGTCGTAAATCTTTACCCGTTTAAAAAGACGATATCAAAACCAGACGTAGAGATCGAAGAGGCAATAGAAAATATCGATATAGGCGGGCCTTCAATGCTTCGTTCCGGGGCTAAAAATTATCATTCGGTAGCTGTCCTTACAAGCCCTTCGCAGTATGAAGCCATAATAAGAGAGCTTGATGAAAATAATGGCTGTATCTTGGACCCAACACTTGCCCGGCTTGCGATTGACGCGTTCTCACTTACATCAGAATACGACAGCCACATAAAAGGGTATCTTAAGAAAAAACTTATTTCTCACTCGCCTCAAGCTGTGGAATCCATATTCCCGAGTGAACTTGTACTGGCTTTTGACAAGGCAGAGGATTTGCGATATGGCGAGAATGAGCATCAGAAAGCAGCTTTTTATAAGAGACCGCTTTCAAGAGAATCGTCAGTGTCCAATGCTAAGCAGCTGCATGGAAAGGCGCTTTCGTATAACAATATTATGGACTTAGATGCTGCCTTTGAGGCTGTAAAGGAATTTGACGAGCCCGCGGCGTGTATAATAAAACATGCAACTGCCTGCGGGATAGCAACAGCAAGTACTCTTACAAAGGCATTCGCAGACGCGCTCAGCACTGATACGCTTTCGGCTTTTGGCGGCATAATAGGCTTAAACAGGAAAGTCGATGTGAATACATCAGAGGCTATATTGAGTGCAGGTTTCATAGAATGTATAATAGCGCCCGGTTATGAGCAGAACGCGTTAAGCAGGCTCGTGTCAAAACCAAACATGAGAATACTTTCAGCAGAAGTTATAAGCAGGGTTAAAGACAAGGACGAACTTCACCTTAGAAATGTTACAGGGGGCCTTCTCATCCAGCAGAGGGACACGCAGGGCATTGATCGAGCTCAGCTTAAGATTGTAACACAGAAAAAACCCTCTCCTGATGAGGTTGACGCATTGATCTTCGCATGGAAGGCCGTAAAACATGTAAGATCAAACGCTATAGTCCTTGCTCAGGGGGCAAAGACAGTCGGAATCGGCGCAGGGCAGATGAGCAGAATTGACTCTGTGTTTATGGCAACGCACAAGGCAGGAGAACGCTCTAAGGGCGCTGTTTTAGCATCAGATGCCTTCTTCCCAAAAGAAGATGCCGTAGAGCTTGCTGTGAAAGCGGGCATCACATCTATTATACAGCCGGGCGGGTCAAAGGCAGATGATATGATAATAGAGGCCTGTAACAAGCATAATATATCCATGGTCTTTACCGGAATACGCCATTTCCGCCATTGAGAATGTATGAATTTCGCACAGTCCCTGCATTATCTGGATGCCCTTATCAATTATGAAAAATTCTCAGACTACAATTACAGCCAGGCCTATAGCCTTGATAGAATAAGAAAACTTCTTTTTTTGTTGGGCAACCCGCAGAAAAAGTATCCCGCGGTTACAGTAGCCGGGACAAAGGGCAAGGGGTCTACCGTATGCACGCTCGGTTCTATATTAAACGCAGCGGGAATTCGGACAGGTATTTTTGTGTCGCCTCACTTGATATCCATAAGAGAAAGGATAAAAGTTGGCACACAGTGCATATCTGAAAGGGCATTCGCCCGCGAGATATCTGAGATTAAAAATATTATAGACGCGCACAGGATAAAGGGCATTACATATTTTGAAGCAATAACCACAGCGGCATTTTTATATTTTTTACGCGAAAAAGTTAAGATAGCCATTATGGAGGTAGGCTTGGGCGGCAGGCTTGATGCTGTAAATATCGCCGAATCTACAATATCGGCGATAACGCCAATAAGTTATGACCACACCCATTTGCTTGGCCGATCGCTTAGAGAGATAGCAAAAGAGAAATGCGGCATTATACATAACAATTCTTATGTAGTTAGCGCCAAGCAGGAAAAGCAGGCCCTTGATGTTTTAAACAATGTTACGCTTAAAAAAAACGCGCGCTTATTTATTTCAGGCAGAGATATCGTAGCGAGTAATATCAAGACCTCGCTTTCCGGGACAGGCTTTAGTTTAAAAACCAGATATAACTTTTATAGAAAATTGCATACCCCTCTTATAGGAAGTTACCAGGCCGGCAATGCCTCTGTTGCTGTATGTTTGGCAGAGACTATAAAAGACAGGCTGGGTTTTCGAATATCTGAAGATGATATAAAAAAAGGCATAAGCAGGGTAAGCTTCCCAGGCCGCTTTCAAGTATACTCTACTAATCCTTATATTATCCTGGATGGCGCGCAAAACAAGGCATCTGCCGAGGCCTTAAAAGGCGCGCTTAAGAGAATTTTTAATAAGAAATATATAAGCTTGATATTAGGGGTATCTTCTGATAAAGACTATAAGCAAATAGCAAAAAACCTCTGCCCTTTGGCAAAAAATGTAATATTTACACAAGCAGATTCGCCAAGGGCCCTTTCCGCTTTAGAGCTTGCTCATGGGGCAGGCGCTTTATCAGGAAAGAGTTTCGTTTGCTATAACTTCAGGGATTCAATAGATTTCGCGAGATCTATTACGCCTGAAGATGGGGTCATTGTTATAGCAGGGTCATTGTTTCTTGTTGGAGAGGCATTAAAAACATTAAGCGTTAAGAGATGCGGATGAATGATACAATAGCCGCGATATCAACTCCTCCAGGTGAAAATGGTATAGGTATTATACGCGTAAGCGGACCATCGTCCCTTGATATAGCGGATAAGATATTTAGGGGGAAAAACCCAAAACTGCCCTCTGCTTTTGCAAATTACAGCCTGCGTTACGGCCACATACACGATGAAAACAGGGTTATAGACGAGGTGTTGCTTTCGGTTATGCATAGGCCCTTCACATATACCTGCGAGGATATAATAGAGATAAATTGTCATAGCGGTATGGAATGCCTTAAGCAGATACTAAACCTTGTATTAGAAAAAGGCGCGCGCCTCGCGGAACCCGGCGAATTTACAAAAAGGGCTTTTTTAAACGGAAGAATAGACCTTGTGCAGGCAGAAGCGGTCTGCGATATCATTGCCTCGCGCACAAAAGAAAGCCTCAATATATCCCAGCGCCAGCTTAGAGGCGAAGCGTCCTGTAAGATAAGATCAGCCAGAAAAGATATCATAGACGCGGCCGCATGCCTCGAGGCGGATATAAATTTTCCTGAAGAGGAAATAGGCGCTTCAGAGATAAGCTCCGTTAAGAAGTCTTTAAAAAAAGCGGCAGGCGTGCTTTTTGAAATTATAGATTCTTCTGAAAAAGGCGCTATCTTTCGCGAGGGGGCCTCTTGTGTTATCTGCGGCAGGCCTAATGTCGGTAAATCAAGCCTTATGAACAGCCTGTTAAGAAACGATAGAGTCATAGTGGCTCCGACAGCGGGGACAACAAGAGATACCATAGAAGAGGTTATTAATATAAAAGGCATTCCTCTAAAGATAATTGATACCGCGGGGATATCAGAATCAGAGGATGAGATCACAAAGGCAAGCGTTAACAGGAGCATGCAATATATAGGTGAGGCGGATCTCGTATTATTGGTGCTTGATAAGAGCCGGAAACTTACAGAAGAGGACCTGTCTTTAATGGATAATCTAAAAGAAAAAAGGGCATTGGTCTTATTGAACAAGTCGGATTTACCGTCGAGGTTAATCCCGAAGGCCTTAAAAAAATATCTCAATGACAATGTTGTTTTGAGCGTATCGGCAAAGCGTAAAACAGGGCTTGATAAACTTGAAGACGCGATATATAATACCTTTTTAAACCAAAAAGTATCAGTAGGGAGCATACTTTTATCCAATTCAAGGCATATAGAATCAATAAGAAAGGCATCAGTTTTCCTGCAATCGGCAATAGAGGGTATAGATGAGAAAAGGCCGGTTGAGTTAACGCTCATAGATATAAAAGACGCCGCGGATATCCTAGGCGCGATTACAGGCGAAGTATTTACGGATGATATGCTTGATAAAATATTCAGCAGGTTCTGTATAGGCAAATAATCGGAGGATACAAGATGCAGAAGAAGAGAATAGAAAAGGCGGTAAGAGAGATATTGGCCGCAATAGGTGATGATCCCAAAAGAGAGGATCTTATAGATACCCCTAAAAGGGTTGCTGATATGTATGAAGAGATATTCAGCGGGATAAAGATGGATCCTAAAAAAGAGCTTGAGGTTATATTGGGGGAGAAGCATAACGAAATAGTGCTTCTTAAGGGTATACCGCTATACTCTGTGTGTGAGCATCACCTTCTTCCTTTTACGGGCAAGGCCCATATTGCCTATATCCCGAAATCCGGGAGAGTAACGGGCTTAAGCAAGCTGGCAAGGGTTGTAGAGATATACTCTAGAAGACTTCAGGTGCAGGAGAGGCTTACAACCCAGATAGCTGATATTATAATGCAAAAACTAAAGCCGCTTGGGGTGCTCGTTGTAATAGAGGCAGAACACCTTTGCATGTCAATGCGCGGGGTGAAAAAACCAGGTGCTGTTACAGTAACAAGTGCCGTAAGAGGCATATTCAAGGAAAATGCTAAGACCAGGCAGGAAGCGCTGTCTTTGATAAGATGACAGGGCGCATAATATACAACAGCAGCTATTTTGATATTCGAGATGCTGTTTAATCTTATTATTAGAGTTAATCGTTTATGCCTTTGCCTTAAGCAGCGATTTGGCTTTTTTTGCCCTGATTTTAGGTCTATGCAAAAATACCATCGCTGCGAAGGCAAAGGCATAAACGATATTATGTTATTTGGTGGATTATACAACTAAAAGTGTGCTCATTTAATTTTAGTCTTTACGTTAAATAGTATATATGCTATAATCGCAATATTATAAATAGGAGTATTAGTATGGAAAGCAGGCTGTATGAGAGAATATCCTTGCCCATTAAGCTTACCTATGAGGTAAGGACAAGGCCAAGGATAGTAAAAGAATCGGTAAGCAAGGACATAAGCGGAAACGGTATATGCCTTTCCTTAAAAGAAAAACTTCTGCCAAAGACCATGTTGGATATAGATATAACTATAGCAGATAATAATGTAAAGCTAAGCGGCAGGGTTGTATGGAGCAGAAGGGTTGAGATAACAACAGATGAATCGCCTGTAGCTTACTATGATACAGGTGTCGAGCTTTTAGATGCTGATCCAATAAATATAAACAGAATTATAACACATTTTTACGGCAAATCTTTTTAACCCGCCTGTATAAAATTATGAGCTTTTTAGAGCAGATCGCGAATAACAGGGTGTTTACAGTTACCGTTATATGCTGGTTTACCGCCCAGTTTATCAAGATAACAGCAGACATAATAAGAGAGAAAAGGTTTAATTTTAAGTGGCTTATAGGAACAGGTGGTATGCCGAGTTCACATTGCGCCGCGACATCAGCGCTTGCCACAACATTAGGCTTGTCCTATGGATTTGATTCAGGTATATTCGCTATCGGTTTAGGTTTTGCGATTGTTACTATGTTCGATGCGCAGAGCGCCAGGCGCGCTATAGGAAAGCAGGCAGAGGTGCTTAATAATATGGTAGAGGATATATATTTTAAAAAACCGATAAGAGAAGAAAGGCTCGCGGAGCTTATAGGCCATACACCTGTTCAGGTTTTGGCAGGGGCATCTCTTGGGGGTTTTTTAGGTTATTTTTTATATATATACATGTAGAAGGAAAGGGAAAAGATGAATAAGAATATACCGCGCGTATCTATTGCTATTGCAGCAGCTGTTTTTTTAGTAGTAATATCTAGGATAGTATTTCTGAGTTTTTCACAAAGCGAAAAACCCCAAACCCCAAGCCAGGGTACAGTTTCTGTTGCCCCTAAGGAGTCAAAAGTATTAAAACAGGCAAAAGAACTTTTAACCCTGGGCCAGAGAGCCGAAGCCATAAAACAACTTGAGAAAATAGCAGATTCTTCTAAGGGTCAGAGAGATGGCTATGAAGCTGTTTTAACGCTTGCTGATATATATAGCAAGGATAGAAACCTGCTTAAAGCAAAGGCTTTATATTATGAGATCATCAACGAGTATTCTCAATTCTGTGATTATGCTGGTGTACAAAAAAAGATAGCATCTGTTAATACAGCTCTTTTATTTTCCAATATCCTAACGCCTGAAAGCGAGTTGTATATAGTAGTCCCGGGTGACTCTCTGGCTAAGATAGCAGGCAGGTATTCAGCCACAGTAGAGCTTATAAAACGGGCCAACAATTTAAAATCCGATATTATTATACCTGGCATGAAGCTTAAGGTACAGAATAAGCCATTTTCTATAATTGTAGATAACAAGCAGTGCGTGCTTACTGTTTTATTAGGTGATGAAGTTATAAAGATATATGACGTGGCTACGGGTAAGAACAATTCTACTCCAATAGGCCTATTTAAGGTAAGAGATAGACTTGTAGACCCTGTGTGGTATAACAAGGGTGCAGCTATTCCGGCTGAAAGCCCTGAGAATGTCCTTGGAACCAGATGGATGGGGCTTACCACTCCGGAGCCAGGTTATGGGATACATGGCACAACAGAACCTGAGAGCATAGGATATCAGTCCACAGAGGGCTGCATAAGGATGCGCAATGAAGATGTGGAAGAACTATATAGCATTATACCATTAGGTATATCAGTTACTGTGATAGATTAGAAGGCGATATAGATGAACGGAAGCGGCCTGGAGTTTGAAAAACCCATTTTAGAGCTTGAAAGAAAGATAGAAGAGCTTAAGAAATTTACAAGCTCTGAAAACATAAATCTTCATTCTGAAATTGAAAGGCTCAGGCAAAAGCTTGAAAAATTAAAGCAGGAAATATTTGAGAACCTTACCCCCTGGCAAAGGGTCCAGATAGCTCGGCATCCCCAGAGGCCTTATACCCTTGATTACATAAGCATGATAATGCATGATTTTATAGAGATCCATGGAGACCGCGCATTTTCCGATGACAAGGCCATAGTATGCGGGTTAGCCAGGATAGATAGGCATAAGATTTGCATCATAGGCCATCAGAAGGGCCGGGACACCAATGAAAATCTAAAGAGAAATTTTGGAAGCGCAAATCCTGAAGGCTACAGAAAAGCGATACGGGTTATGAAAATTGCTGAAAAATTTGATATCCCTGTGGTGACATTTATAGATACGCCAGGGGCATACCCTGGTATCGGCGCTGAAGAAAGAGGCCAGGCAGAGGCAATAGCTTATAATCTCCGGGAAATGATCTCTATAAGAGTGCCTATTATAATATTTGTTATAGGAGAAGGCGGAAGCGGAGGGGCCCTTGGCATAGGAGTAGGTGACAGGGTATGTGTTTTGCAGAACTCGTATTATTCGGTGATATCTCCGGAAGGATGCGCCGCGATATTATGGAAAGACCGTGCCAGATCAGATGAGGCGGCAAAGGCCTTAAAACTTACGGCACAGGATCTTTTGAATTTTGGTATAATAGATACAATTGTCCCTGAACCGCTCGGAGGCGCCCATCGTGATCCGCAAGCAGCGGCTGATAATATAAAACGCATAATCCTAAATGGCATAAAAGAGGTATCATCAATATCAAAAGATGATATGGTCAAGGCCCGTTATGAAAAATTTCGCCGAATAGGAAGATTTATTGACCCCGCCAAAACCCCTTAAATATTTTTAGACGAAATGGATAAGAGAATAATCATAGAGAGTGATTTAGACAACATAAAACATGCTGTTGACCAGATAAAGAATATGCTTGAGCAGATCGGGACAGATGAGAGTGATATATTTGATATAAGGCTCTGCCTTGAAGAGGCGTTGATAAACGCGATAAAATATGGTAATAAATTTGACAAGACAAAGAAGGTTCAGATAGACTTTAATTATAAGGATGCAAAGGTAACCCTTTCAGTTGAGGATAACGGCAGGGGCTTTAATTTAAGCTCTATACCGGACCCTACTTCAGATGAGAACATATTAAGAGGAAGCGGAAGAGGGGTCTTCCTTATAAAACATCTTATGGATGAGCTCAAATCAAATGAGCAGGGTAATCGTCTTACTATGATAAAACATTTAAAACTAAAATAAGGGGGAACCGCGATGCATATATCACAGAGAGAGGTTAATGGCATAACTACCTATGAGATAAAAGGCGATATAGATATAAATTCTTCACCGGACATAAGAGAGGCCTTTGAAAAGGGTGTAAAGAATAAGGCGATGAAAATACTCGTGAATCTAAACAGTGTTTCATATGTGGATAGCTCAGGCCTGGCAACGCTTGTGGAGATGCTTAAAAAGACCAGGGTTTATGGCGGCAAGCTTCGCATCTCAAATCTTGCGCCTAAGGTTAAAAGCCTTTTTGAGATCACAAAGCTCGAGAAACTTTTTGAGATTTTTGAAACAGAAGAAGAGGCAATAGCCGGATTCTAAAAACAGGAAAAGAAAATGCTAAACATGATAGGGGCAATAGGTAAATCTACTCTATCCGTTTTATCACAGATAGGCGGCATATTTATACTACTTGGCCAGTCTCTCTTCTGGACGTTTGCGGGCCCGTTTATCAAGAAGGCGCCTTCCCGAAAAAATATATTTGAGCAAATGGTATTTAGCGGCGTAAACAGCCTGCTTATAGTTTTCTTCGTCGCGTTTTTTACAGGTATTGTACTCGCGATGCAAAGTGCGTATCAGCTCGCGCAGCTTGGCGCTGAGATGTATGTGGCGAGCCTTGTTGCTGTCGCGATGGCAAGAGAGATGGGGCCTGTTCTTACAGCGCTTGTTGTCGCGGGCAGGGTTGGTGCCGCGATAACAGCTGAGCTTGGCAGTATGAAGGTAACGGAGCAGATAGAGGCGTTACAGACTCAGGCCTTAAATCCTGTAAGGTTTCTTGTTGTGCCGAGGTTTTTAGCGCTTATTGTAATGCTGCCCTGCCTTACGATATTCGCTGATCTTGTAGGCATGATAGGCGGTTATCTTGTCGGGGTATTCAATGTAGGCATAAACTCCGGGCTGTATATAAACATAACATTTAAGTTTTTAGAGCTTAAAGATATATATACAGGCCTGGTAAAATCTGTATCTTTTGCGATGATTATATCGCTTATTGGCTGCTATATGGGGCTTAATACACAAGGAGGCGCCGAAGGCGTTGGCCGTGCTACCACAGTAAGTGTTGTGACAAGCTTTATACTTATTATATTGGCGGATTGTGTGCTTACGGGTATATTCTTTTTTAGTAACATATAGTTAGATTATTATTTCGTTTGTGCCTTTATTTTGGCAGCGATGGTATTTTTGCACATTATGAAATCCTGGCAAAAAAAGCCAATGCGTTGTTTCAACAAAGGCACAAACTCAATTATTACAATATTGTATATAGTCAATTGTTTTATATATTCAGGAGTGATACATGGAAAACAAGGAAGTTTCAATAGAGATAAAAGACCTGGTTAAGAGCTTTGGTGACAGGGTGGTTTTAAACGGCATTAATTTAAAGGTATATAAAGGGGAGACCCTTGTTATTATGGGTGGAAGCGGATGCGGAAAATCCACCTTATTAAGGCACATGATAGGCACCCACAGGCCTGACAGCGGTTCTGTAATTATAAAAGGTAAGGACATAACAAAGCTTAGCGAGTCTGAATTTGATAAGATAAGAAAGATATATGGTATGGTTTTTCAGAATGCGGCGCTTTATGATTCCATGACAGTCAAGGAAAACATAGCCCTGGCTCTGCGCGAGCACACAAAACTTGCCCCTGATATAATTGATATTATAATAAAGATGAAACTTGAGCTGGTAGGCCTTCGCGGTTTTGAGAATTTTATGCCGAGTGAGCTTTCAGGCGGCATGAGAAGAAGAGTAGGCCTGGCGAGGGCGATTTCAATGGACCCCGAGATGGTATTTTACGATGAACCTACCGCCGGGCTTGACCCGATAGTAGCAGGTGTTATCGATAAGCTTATACTTGACCTAAGCAAGAAGCTTCATATAACATCAATTGTCGTAACCCATGATATGAAGAGCGTTTTTTCAATAGCCGACAGGGTTGTTATGCTCTATGAAGGAAAGATTATAGCGGAGGGCGCTATGGAGGATATTAAAAATTCAGCAGACCCGCGCGTAAAACAGTTTATTACAGGCAGCCCTGACGGGCCTATTCAGTTTTTCAAATCAGGCGAGGGCTATTTAGAGGAACTTACAAAATAAGGAGAAGGGCACATGGCAAAGATACTTACAAATGAGGTAAAGACAGGGTTTGTAGCGATACTATGCGTCGGTATTTTAGCGGGCCTTACCATAATGGCGGGTAACTTTAAACCGTTCCAGCAGGCATACAATATAAATGTTGTATTTTCAAATTCCTCAGGTATTGAAAAAGACGCCTCTGTGCGCTTAAGCGGGGTTGAGGTTGGAAAGGTCGATAGTGTTCAGCTTGTGTATAGAAAAGAAGGCGATACTGTAGTCCTTGTAAAACTTGAGTTGAGCGAGAATGCCACCATCAGGGAAGGCGCAAAGGCATCGGTTACAACCTTGGGCCTTATGGGTGAGAAGTACATAGAACTATCCCCGGGAGATGCAGGGGCCCCGGCCATAAAGCGTGGGGCGACCATACAAGGTAAAGACCCTATTGATATAGATGCCATTATAGAGCAGGCAACATCCACAATGGAGGCTGCCAAAGAGACTATGACGAATATAAGCAGCCTGGTCAAAAACTTAGACAGCGCGGTGGCTGAGAACAGGCCTAATATAGACGAGATAATGAATAACTTAAGAAGGACTACTGATAATCTCGAAGAATTTACGGATGACATAAAACGCAATCCATGGAAACTGCTTGTTAAAGGCAAGGATGAAAAAGATAAAAAGGATAAAAAGGATACAAGGGACAGATAGAAGTAAGTTATGAGATATATATTATTTTTAATGATTTTTGCAGTGGCATTATCTTTTTTCTGTGCAGCGTCTTATGCCGAAGAAGACATGCAGGTGCTTTATGTCAAAGGTGTTGTAAATGTACAACAGTCAGGTGAAGATTTTTGGATACTCGCTAAAAAAGGCATGTCTTTAGGCGATAACGATAAGATAAAGACATCAATTGCCTCTGAGGTTGGCATTACACTTGATCCTACAAAAAAGAACATAGTGACACTTTCCCAGAACTCAGAGATGACTGTATCTGATATAAAGAAAAAGCAGATCTCGCTTTCAAAAGGCAAGGCCTTTGCCTTGATAGAAGGCATTGATTCAGCCTCTCTTTTTGAGGTGCGCACGCCAACAGCTATTGCCGGTGTTGCCGGAAGCGGCATGTCAGTTGAGACAGATAGCAAAAAAACTGTTGTAGGGTGTTTTGAGAACAAGGCATATGCCAGAGGTATAAATGTTAATGGTACACCTATGGCAGAAGTGATTATAATTGACAATGGTTTTAAGTGTGCTATAGATAGGTTTGACGCCCCTGGTAATCTGATAATGTTAACACTTCTTGACAGAGAAGGCTGGCAGCAATTCAGAGAAAACCTTCGCGAATATGTTGACTGGTTAAGGGATGAGCGCGCGGAAGGTTCACGCGGCGCCGCTTTAATGCTTGATGCTATTCGGACACGATGATTTTAAAATAATGAGTGCGTGAATTTTATTTCTAATAATGCCTAAAATAAAATTTCCCCAAAAAACATTAAGATATTTGATAGCTATAACCATACCTGTTGTGGTGATACTTGCCTCCTATCTTCACCTGTTTGAGACTTTTGAGCTTTCCACATTGGATCTCCGATTTCGTACCCGCCCTGCGCAAAAATCAGTTGACGATATTGTCATAATCGAGATCGCCCAGGATACCCTTGAAAAAATAGGCCAGTGGCCCATAGACAGAAAATTTCACGCGGCATTAGTGGATGCGCTTACTGCCTGCGGCGCAAAGGCAGTGATATTCGATATACTTTTCAGCACAAAAAGCAGCCATGAATCAGATGTAAAACTTGTTGAGAGTGTTGCAGCGGCAAAAAATGTCTATCTGCCCGTTGCATTAAGGCTTTCCGAAGGCAGGCCAAAGGGGTTGTTCCCGGATGCCATTGAGATAGAGTCAGAACCCATGCCCGAACTGCTTAAAATAGCCCGCGGCATAGGCCACATAAACGCTGCAACAGATATAGACGGGAAAAGAAGAAAGTCGCCTCTTTTTATAAGCTATAAGGATAAGGTAATACCCCAGATATCCCTGCTTGCTTTATGCGATATGCTGGGCATAAAGATAACTGATATAAAGGTTGATAGGGGCAGATACCTTAAGCTAAGCCCTGATATAAAAATACCCACAGACTCTTACGGGCAGATGATGATAAATTATGCCGGTTACTGGGGGCAGGCATTCCGGCATTATTCATTTATAGATATACTTACATCTTACAGAGACCTTCATCAGGGTAAGCAGGGAGTTCTTGACCTGGAAGAACTCCGAGGCAAGATATGTGTTGTAGGCCTTACCGCGGTTGCCACACATGATTTAAACCCCATACCTCTCCAGGAACGCTACCCCATGGTAGGGCTTCATGCAAACCTGATAAATACAATACTATTAAAGAATTTTATAGTAAGGGTTGACCCTGCTGTAAATATCCTTATATTGATTGTGCTGTCAGGCCTTATTGTGATAGCTGTATTCAAATTTAAGCCTGTTTTTGAGGTACTGTCAGCTGTTTTTATATTCTTCGGGTTTATAGCAGTGGCATTTGGATTGTTTGCCTTTTTTAACATCTGGATAGACCTGTTTTATCCGCTGCTCCTTATAGTGGGGGTTTATGTATTTTGTACATTTCACCAATATATCGCTGAACAAAATAAAAGAATCCTTATGCAGAGAGACCTGGATATCGCCAAAAGGATACAGCAGAGTTTCTTAAGGCAGGCCCCTCCTGAAAAGGATGGCTTCGATATATGGTTTAAGATGGAACCAGCAAAATCAATAGGAGGAGACCTTTATGATTTTGTACGAAACGACAATAAAAGCTTTGGTATAATGATAGGTGATGTCTCAGGAAAAGGCGTTCCCGCGGCACTTTTTATGGCGATGACAGTAAGCAATTTCAGGTTTCATTCAAAGACTGAAGCTGATCCTGTTAAAGTCGTCACAGAGCTTAACAACCAGATAGCAACAGAGTCAACATCAGGGCTTTTTGTCACACTTACCTATCTTAATGTTGATGGTAAAAACATGAAGCTTTCTATCGTTGACGCAGGCCATCTTCCCGTTATCTTTGCGGGAAACGACAAAGATACGACTCTGATCACAGCCAAGAGCGGTATGGCATTAGGTATCATGGATGGCGTTGAATTCGCTAAAGAAGAGATACCGATGTCCCCGGGAGACACATTTGTGCTTTATACAGATGGTGTCACAGAGGCGCGCAATATAAAAAAAGAGGAATTTGGAGAAGACAGGTTGAAGGCATGCGTTTCAAGGTATAAGAATTTGACGGCAAAAGAGATAACAGAAAATATCTATAAAGAGGTCCTGCAATTCCGCAAAAACGCCCCCCAGCACGATGATATCACCATCATGGCCCTCAAGGTGAAATAGCTGGAAAATTGAAATCTCAAAATCTATAAAGATAACCACTCATGCCTTTGTCGGAGCAGCGATTTGGCTTTTTTTGCCTTGATTTTAAATAATCCGCAAAAATACCATCGCTGCGAAGATAAAGGCATGAGTGGTTGTTATATGTTAACTATATAATAAATTTAAGTTGACAATGTATTCCCGCTTTCTTATAATATCTCTATGAAATACTTGTATTCATTTAAAGGTTTATTTTCTGTTGGGTTTTCTGTTATGCTTTTTTTATTTCCCGCTTGTACGGCCTATTCTAACGAAATAGAGCTTGAACCTATCACGGTATCTCTTCAGCCTTTTGAAACAGAAGGCCAGGATCAGACAAAAAATATAAGCATCTTATACCCCGAAGAGAGCCCCGCGGCCTCTTTTGAAGATATCCTTGAACAGGAGGCAGGGGTAGATATATCAAAGAGGAGTATCTTTGGTATCCAGTCCGACTTGAGCATAAGAGGCGCAACAGCACAGCAAACAAACATATCAGTAAATGGTATCCTCCTGAATGACCCTCAAACAGCACACCATAATCTGGATTTAGCAATACCTGATTTAGCAATGGAAAAGATGACTGTCATAAGAGGCGCATCTTCTCAAATCTGGTCGCAGTCTGCCATAGGAGGGGCAGTTGATATTACCACTAAAAGGCCTGTCGCGAATGAAGGCAGCATGTTCTTCGAATACGGCACTGATGAAACGCAAACTAGCTCACTCTATCTGTCTTTAAAAAATGAGGCCTCAGGCATAAACTTCTCAGTCCAGGAGGCAACATCTAATGGATGGAGGTTTGACACAGATTTCAAGGAGTTTGCTGTTTCATCATCAGGGCTTCTCGAGGTAGGGGATAATATATCGAGTTATCTCTTTGCCGGTTATGGTGAAAAGGAGTTTGGCGCGGCAGATTTTTATGGCCCATATAATTCCAAGGAATGGACAGATACGCTATTTGTTAACTGGAGTACTGATATTAAGGTAGAGCGGTTTAATATAACACCTAAAATATATTATAGAAGGCATCACGATAAATATATGCTGGATATAGCCAGGCCAGACTATTATCTTAATCATCATAGAACGATAATAAAAGGTATGCAGGTTGAAGCAGAAGCAGATCTGCTTGATTTTGGGTTAGTAACAGCGGGTGTTGATATCAACAGGCAGAGCATAGAGAGTACAAACCTTGGAGATGATTCAAGAGGCAGAGATTCATATTCATTATCCTATAGGAACTACCAGAACAAGGTTTTCGGCTATGATGCGTCTATCCGTATTGATGATTATTCAGAATATAATACCCAAATATTGCCACAGGCAGGCGTTTTCTTTAAGCCATTGCCGTGGATAAAGTTGAGATCGTCAGCAGCCAAAGCGGCAAGGCCGCCGGGTTATACAGAACTTTTTTATGACAGCTCTGCAAACAAAGGCAACAAAAACCTTTCAACAGAAAAATCAGTAAGTTATGAGGCAGGCATAGATTTTATTTTGAAAGATAATGAGGATATTGCCCTAAGCTTTACAGCTTTCAGGCGTGATTGTGATGACCTTATAGACTGGATAAAGACCCCACTATCTCCGGACTTTTATGAGGCAGCAAATATTGCCAGGACAAAGACAGAAGGCATAGAGGCAGAGCTGGATGCGAAATTTTTAAAGTGGCTGCGTATAAAAATGAGCTATTCTTATATTAATTCAGATATTGACCAAGCCCAGAATTATATCTCCAAATACGCGTTAAATCACCCTGACCACAAGGTGTTTGCCCAGACAGATATTATTCTGCCATTTGGAATACAGAATATCAGGTTATTATATAAGAACAAGGAGGGCTATAGCAGTTATCTTTTACTGGGCGCTACACTGAATTATAACCTCAATAAATACAGCACCATATTCATTACAGGAGAAAATCTGACCAATGAGGTTTATTGGGATATACGAGATAATATCTTACCAGGAAGAGAGATATTTTGCGGAGCTAAAATAAGGTTTTAAAACCCCTCAAACGCCTTTTCCCGGCTGTCAAACAGGTTAAAGAGCTCTGTAAGGCACGCAAGGTCAAAGACCTCTTTTGCCTTTCCTTTAAGACCTACTATACGAAGGTCGCCTGTATGCTCGCCGAGTATTGTCTTTGCGTTTATTAGTGCGCTTAATCCGGAGCTGTCCAAATAGTCAACACGGGTAAGGTCGACAATAATCTTGAAATTGCCGTTATTTATATGAGAGTCTATTATCTTTGTTATTTCTTCAGCTGTATAGCTGTCTATCTGCCCGGCAAGATCAAGAACCGCTATATCATCAGTCCCTGTAAGCTCTATCTCGAGTGCCCCTATAAGCCCTAGTACTTTCTTTTTCATATCTTACCCCCTCGTATAATGTTACCTCTTTTTATCTATTTGGATAGTTTCTATTTGCATACTATGAATATGGCACAAATTTGGCACAAGTATGTTACCTCGTTGATATCGTGTTTCAGGCTTATTATAACGTTTAACGATTTTTGATGCAATCCTTTTCTTAATTAATGTCCTGTATCTGAGCGAAGCGACGCCTGCCCGCCTGCGGAGGGAAGCAATCCCAGTTTAGTTGCGCAAATCAAATCTTTCTTGGCAGCAGAGGGGGTAGGAGGAATGCCCTGCTCACTCAAAGCAGTTTTTGTGCTCGGGGCTCAAGCTTCGTTTTTGGCCTACCTGTGCTCAAAGCCTTTTTCCCCGTAAATCGACTTGCAATATTGAATACATTATGATATAAATATACCTACGAGCAATAAGGAGTAACGAAATGCCTGATATGACAAAAGGTCAAATAGAATCTCAAATCGGAGAGGCAATAATAAAGTTTGAAATGGAGTATATGGGCAGAGGCCCTAAGGAGACTAAGGTCTATATTATTAAAGATATGGTTTTAGTGCGGCTTAAAGGCGTGCTTACTGCGGCTGAGGAACAACTGACAAAAAGTGCCGAAGGAGCGGAGTTGATAAAAAAAACTCGAATGCAATTATTAGAAGGCGCCAGAGTGTTACTTGAGAATATAGTATCAGAGATTACCGGTTGCCAGATAAAGAGTTTGCATACTGATATAAGCACAAAAACAGGAGAAAGAGTGATTATTTTTACTTTGGAGCAAAATTTAGAAAACAGATTCATAATTGAAAAAGATTGACAAACGTATTTTTCTGTAATAAGATACTGCGTATAAATAGAATATTTTGGTAGACTGAGGCAAGGATCCCGAACTTTCGGGATTGGTGTAGAGTAAGCCAACATCAAAATCTTTTAGTTCATCTAAAGATGAGCGGAAGATGATGTTGGTTTTTTTATTTTAACGGCGTTTTTTAAGAAAAAAAGGAGGAAGCGCGATGTCTAAAATGTATCTAGAAGTATTGGAGTCCAAATTGAGTGAGCGTGATTATGAGAAACTGAATGCTATAGCTAGCCCTAAAGTTCAGCAGTTTATTGCTGAGTCTTGCGAACTCTGTAATCCTGAGAGAATATTTATCTGCAGCGATTCTTCAGAAGATATCGCTTATGTACGCCAACAAGCAGTCTCTGGTGGTGAGGAAAAACCATTGGCGATTTCCGGACATACTTATCACTTTGATGGGATGCAGGATCAGGGTCGTGACCGTGAGGTTACGAAGTATCTTGTGCCTAAGGATGATTCACTTAATAAGACCCTTAATCAGATTGAGCGCGAAGAAGGCTTGACGGAAGTAAAAGTATTGCTTAAAGGCGCTATGCAGGGACGCACAATGATTGTCCGCTTTCTTTCACTGGGACCGGCTAATTCTATATTCAGCATTCCTTGTGTGCAGTGCACCGATTCCTGGTATGTGGCTCACAGTGAAGACCTTCTTTATCGGTCAGCTTATGATATGTTTACCCCGTTAGATAGTAAACATCTAACGGGGTTTACGCAAAAAACAGAACAGTCAGAACTTTTTTGTATTTTACATTCGGCAGGAAAAATGAATGAGGATATGGTGAGTGTAGAGGCAGATAAAAAGCGTATCTATATTGATTATACCAAAGACACCATTTATAGTGTAAATACTCAGTATGCTGGCAATACTGTCGGTTTAAAGAAGCTCGCCCTTCGCCTTACCATTCGCAAAGCAGACAAAGAGGGTTGGCTTGCTGAACATATGCTCTTAATGGGGGTTCACGGGCCGAATGGCCGCAAGACCTATTTAGCAGGTGCTTTTCCCAGCGCCTGCGGCAAGACTTCTACGGCAATGCTTCCTGGCGAAACTATCGTGGGTGATGATATTGCCTACTTTCGCAATATTGATGGTTGTGCCCAAGCAGTGAATGCTGAAGCCGGAATCTTCGGGATTATTCAGAATGTTAATCCTGGCGATGATCCTGCTATCCATAAAGTGCTTATTACTCCTGGCGAGGTAATCTTTTCCAATATTCTGGTAAAAGATGGCAGGCCATATTGGTTAGGTATGGATTGCGAGCTTCCTAAAGAAGGAGTAAATTTCTCTGGCTCTTGGTACGAAGGCATGCTTGATAGCGGAGGCAATAAAATTCCCCCTGCCCACAAAAACGCTCGTTATGCTGTAGTTCTAAAGGCATTGGAGAATGTTGATCCCGAGCTTGATAATCCACAAGGCGTAGAGTTAGCTGGTATTATGTATGGCGGCCGCGATGCAAAAAGCTATGTGCCGGTGCAGCAGAGTTTTAATTGGGAGCATGGTATTATTGCCTATGGCGCTGCATTAGAAACAGAAACAACTTTTGCCACTATTGGCAAAGAGGGCGTCCCTGAGATAAATCTTATGAGCATTCAGGATTTTATCTCTATTCCTTTAGGTAAGTATATCCGCAATAACTTAGAATTTGGTAAGAAACTTAAGAAAACACCTCTTGTCTTTGGCGTTAACTATTTTCTTCGAGATAAAGAAGGCAAATTCTTAAACGGTGTTCGGGACAAGCATGTATGGGTGAAGTGGATGGAGCTGCGTGTGCATAATGAAGTGGATGCGATAAAGGGTCCTACGGGCTGGATTCCTAAATATGAGAACCTGCGTATTCTTTTCAAGCAGGTTTTGGATAAGGATTACGCAAAGGAAGACTACATTAAGCAATTCACCATTCGTGTTCCTGAAAATTTAGCCAAACTTGAACGGGTGGAGAAATTTCATCGAGAGAACCTTGCTGATGCGCCACAGGCGCTCTTTGAGGTGCTTAGTCAGCAGCGGGATCGCTTACTTCAAGCACAAAAGCGCCTTGGTGATTATATTTCTCCTGAAAGCTTGGAACTAGAGTAATTAAACTTCGTGTAAGGATAAATGGAAGAACATAAGGAGGTATTCAAGATGAGCAATGATACACTGAAATTTTCAAGACTCGGCGATATTGAGTTTTTTAAAAGAGGGAAAGTACGGGAGATCTATAATCTAAAAGATAAGTTTCTGATGGTGGCAACTGACAGAATATCCTGCTTTGATGTAGTATTGCCTACGGAAATTCCCCATAAAGGGGAAGTCTTAACTCAGCTTTCAGTGTTCTGGTTTAAGTTTACCAAGGATATAATTCCCAATCATTTTCTCACTGCCAATGTAGATGGGTTTCCAGAAGAGGTGCAAAAATATAAAGAAACATTACGCGGCCGCTCTATGCTGGTTAAAAAGGCAAAGCCTTTGCCGGTTGAATGTGTGGTGAGAGGGTATCTTTCCGGCTCTGGTTGGAAAGAATATAAGGATACACAGTCTATTTGCGGAGTAAAGCTCCCCAAAGGGCTTAAAGAGTCAGACAAGTTGCCCGAACCGATTTTTACTCCGGCAACAAAGGAGGATGTAGGGCACGATATAAACGTCACCCAAAAATACATTGAAAGAATGATAGGAGAAGATGTCGCTACGAAATTAAAAGCTATAAGTATGGCTCTATATGAAAAAGCGAATAGATACGCAGAATCAAAAGGCATAATTATTGCCGATACCAAGTTTGAATTTGGCTTTAGTTGCGATGAGATTATTCTTATAGATGAGGTGCTTACACCTGATTCATCCCGCTTCTGGCCAAAAGATAGTTATGCGCCAGGTAAGAGTCAGCCAAGTTTTGACAAACAATTTGTCCGTGACTATATAGAAACGCTGGATTGGAATAAAGAATCACCTGGACCGGGGTTACCTGATGAGATAGTCAATAAAACAACAGAGAAATATCTTCAGGCCCTTAAAATGATTACGGATAAAGAGGAATAGAAATTCCAAATCAGAAGGAGGTAACCTAAAGATGAATGGCAAAGCGAAACAGGAGATTGAATCTGCGGTTAGTGAGGCGATGACCAAATTTTTGAAAGAGCAGCTGGGCGAGCAGGCCGAATCCGCGGTTGTTCAAGTAGCGGGTGACGCAATAATAGTAAGATTCAAAGGAGTTATGCCTCCCGCAGAAAGATTTTTGGTTAAAAATCAGGAAGGTATGAAATTGATAAAAGAGCTGAAAGAAAAGCTTATCGAAAGAGCAAAACCCCTTTTAGAAGTGATGATTAAGAATCTAGTCGATGTCGAGGTAATTGATATTCATTCAAGCTTTGACCCGGCAACTGGCGAACGTATTGAGATTTTTACACTGAATAAAAATCTGGAAAAGGTAAGTACAATTTAGGAATAAATAAGCAAAATCTAAGGGAGCCAAACAGGCTCGGGAAAATTTAAGATATTAAGATGAAAACAGAGATTATAACAGTTAACCCTGATAATATAAATCCAGTTTACATTAAGACCGCAGCCGAAAAAATAAAAGATGGCGGTTTGGTTGCCTTTCCTACGGAAACGGTTTATGGATTAGGCGCAGACGCATTTAATCCTAAAGCGGTAGCTAAGATATTTGAGGCAAAAAAGAGGCCCCTGGAAGACCCTTTAATTGTGCATATCGCCCAAAAAGAAGATTTATATAAGTTGGCAGGAGACATTCCAGATATAGCATTAAGATTGGCTGATGAATTTTGGCCTGGGCCGTTGACTCTGGTTTTTAAAAAGTCTAAAAATATACCCGATATAGTTACTGCCGGACTTGATACTGTAGCCATAAGAATACCGGCTGATAAAGTTGCGTTAGCTTTTATTAAGTTCTCCGACACACCAATTGCCGCGCCAAGCGCTAATTTATTTGGAAGGCCCTCTCCTACAACTGCTCAGCATGTTTTAGATGACCTGAATGAAAAGATAGATATAGTTATTGACGGCGGGAAGACTTTAGTAGGAATAGAGTCAACGATATTGGATTTTACGCAAAATCCACCTGTTATATTACGCCCGGGAGGAGTGAGTATCGAGAAACTAAAGAAAGTAATTAACGAAGTGAAAATCTATAAGCAAGATAAAATTTTATCACCCGGTATGTATTCTCGTCACTATTCGCCCAAGGCGAAGGTAATGCTTGTTGAAGGTAATGGCAAAATCCAGGTAGAAAAGGTTAAAAATTTAGCATCTCGTTTGAATTCACAAGGGTGCTCCCTGGGAATATTGGTAAGGGAGGAAAATAAGGATAAATATGATGGATTTAATGTTAAGTCGTTAGGCCCAGGAGATGATTTAACTATTTGTGCCGCTAATCTCTTTTCTGTTTTAAGAAATTTTGATAAAGAAGGCGTAGATATTGTTATCGCCGAAAGTGTTAAAGAAGAAGGATTGGGTTTGGCAATTATGGACAGGTTAAGGAAAGCCGCAGGAGCATGAATGTTTTCTAAAATTTTAATTGCCAATCGTGGCGAGATTGCTTTAAGAGTAATCAGAGCCTGTAAAGAGATGGACATAAGAACAGTCGCTGTCTATTCTGAAGCAGATGCTAATTCCCTGCATGTTAGATTTGCAGATGAGGCTCTCTGCATAGGTAAGTCGCAAAGCAAGGAAAGTTACCTGAATATTCCAGCGATTATCAGCGCGGCCGAAGTCACTGATGTCGAAGCAATTCATCCGGGATATGGGTTTCTATCTGAAAATACCCATTTTGCTGAAATATGTGAGTCTTGTAAAATAACCTTTATTGGTCCTCCGCCCATGGCGATAAGTAAAATGGGTGATAAGTCTGTTGCTAGGGAAACAATGAAGAAGGCAAGAATTCCTGTAGTTCCAGGCAGTGAAGGCGTAATCAAAGATGAAAAAGAAGTAATCAGGGTAGCAGAAAAAATTGGTTACCCAGTAATGATTAAAGCCTCTGCCGGAGGGGGAGGTAAAGGAATGAGAATAGCCCATAATAGAGAAAGTTTAATTTCAGGTTTTCATATGGCCAAAAACGAAGCTCAGGCTGCCTTTGGTAATAATGAGGTTTATATTGAAAAGTATATTGATGAGGCACGCCATATTGAGGTACAGGTTCTTGCTGACAAATTCGGCAATACTATACATGTGAGAGAGAGAATGCTCTATTCAAAGGCGGCATCAAAAACTTATCGAAGAGACGCCCTCTCCCGCTATAAATGAGAAATTAAGGGATAAGATGGGTAAGATAGCCATAAAAGCAGCAAAGGCAGTTAATTATTTTAGCGCAGGGACTGTTGAGTTCATTCTGGATAAAGAAGGCAATTTCTATTTTATGGAGATGAATACAAGGATTCAGGTAGAACACCCCATTACGGAAATGATCACAGGTATAGATTTAGTCAAAGAACAGATTCGCATTGCCGCTGGCCAAAGGCTGGCTTATCAGCAACAGGATATTAGCTGTAATAGCCACTCTATAGAATGCCGGATAAACGCCGAAGACCCAGGCAATAATTTTATGCCTTCGCCAGGTGAGATTACTGATTTGAATCTACCAGGAGGTCCGGGGGTGCGTATAGATTCCCATCTCTATAAAGGCTATGTTGTTCCACCCTACTATGATTCATTAATTGCTAAATTAATTGTCCATGCTGAAGATAGAAAGTCAGCTATTATCCGCATGAAGAGGGCATTACAGGAATTTATTATTGAGGGAGTAAAAACAACCATCCCTTTTCACTTGAAAGTGCTAAATCACGGGGATTTTCAAAAGGGAGAATATTCTACTAAATTTATTGAAGAAAAATTAATGAAAGATGTTATATGAAATCTTTGCTGATTTAATTATGGTTATACATTTTGCATGGATAAGGAAAATATTTGAATGGAGAGAAATATTTAAAATATTATTTTTTCAGCTAATAGCATAAGAGGTTAAAAAAAGACGATTTACTGAAGTAAAAAAGGAGGCATGTGTGCTGCTGAATGGAAAAAGTTGGTATCAGTTGTCAATTGAGGATATCTTTGAAATATTAGACTCTACTAACAGTGGTCTTACCTCTAATGAGGCAAAGACAAGGCAGAAAAAATATGGGTATAATGAACTGAAGGTCAAGAGTCGCAATCCTCTTATCCGATTTCTCCTCCAGTTTCATAACCCCTTGCTGTATATGCTGATATTTGCTGCTGTTGTCTGCTTTTTCCTCGGTAAATTTATGGATATGGGGGTTATTATAGCTGTGGTTTTGGGCACGGTAATAATAGGTTTTATTCAGGAAGGAAAGGCTGAGGCCGCCTTAGAAGCCCTGAAAAAGATGATGGTGCTGGAGTGTACTGTGTTTCGGGACGGGAAGAAAAAGATTATTCCTGCAAGAGAATTAGTTCCTGGTGATGTGATTCTGCTTGAAGGCGGTAATCGGGTGCCTGCTGATTTACGTTTATTCTCGGCAAAGAACCTGAACATAAATGAGGCAATGCTTACTGGAGAGTCATTGCCGGTAGCCAAAAGCGTCAGTCCTATTTCAAAATCAGATTTGACCCTTGAGAAACAGCGCTGTATATGTTTTAGCGGTACTTTTGTTACCCGTGGCCGGGGAGAGGGCGTTGTTGTGGGAACAGGAGAGCAGACAGAAATAGGTAAGATTGCGGGAATAATGCAAGAGACTGAAAGAGTCACCCCGCCAATAATGAAGAAAATAGCCGGTTTTACCAGGTTCTTTGTCATTGTTATCCCTATACTGGGTGTGATTAATTTTATTGTGGGATTAGTATTCGGCTATGGGGCTGTGCATATGTTCCTGACTACCATAGGGTTGATTGTTGCAGGGATCCCCGAAGGGCTGCCAGCAGCGGTAATTACCACTTTTGCCTTTGGTACAATATCTATGGCCCGGCGCCACGCACTTATCCGGCGGTTACCGGCAGCAGAAACTTTAGGGTGCACTACAGTTATCTGCTCCGATAAGACTGGAACTCTTACCCGTAACGAGATGACCGTAACCAGGATATACTCCGGGGGAAAAGATTACCGTTTAAGCGGCGTTGGTTATGAACCTAAGGGAGAGGTTTTTCTAAGCGATAAGGCGCATGGCTTGGTAGAATTAGGTAAAGAATTGATGGAGACTATGCGGGCAGGCTGCCTTTGTAACAATGCTCTTCTTGAGGAAAGCGAGCAAGGATTATATAGCATCAAAGGCGATCCTACTGAAGGAGCTTTGATTGTTTCAGCAGCTAAGGCCGGTATTACGGAAAAACTCCCAAGATTAGATGAAATGCCTTTTGAGCCGGAAGAGCAATATATGGCTACTCTGCACAAAGGCGACGAGGGAAACATCGTCTATGTGAAGGGCTCACCGGAGAGGGTCTTAAAGATGTGTCAAAGCCAGTTAATAGAGGGGGATATTAAACCTTTAATGACCGAGGAAATACTATCTAAATCGGATGAGATGGCGAAAGACGCTCTTCGTGTGCTTGGTATGGGTTATAAGGTTGTGGAGAAGGAGAAGACATCGCTCACTTCAGAAGAAGATTTGGTTGGGCTAACTTTCCTCGGGCTTCAGGGAATGATAGATCCGTGCAGAGAAGAAGCGATAGAGGCAGTCAGGAAATGTAAGGGAGCAGGGATAAGAGTACTGATGATAACCGGCGACCATGCGCAAACGGCAAAAGCTATTGCCGGAGAATTAAGGATAGGCGAAGGGGAAGAAAGGGTTTTGAGCGGGGCAGAGATACAAAGAATGGATGATATAGAATTATCTGAGGTTGTGGATAAAGTATCAGTGTATGCCAGGGTTGCTCCCGAACACAAGTTTAGGATAGTAGAACAGCTGCATAAAAGAGGCGAGATAGTTGCTGTTACCGGCGATGGGGTAAACGATGCTCCAGCGCTAAAGAGAGCCCACATAGGAATATCTATGGGAATAACAGGCACCGAGGTAAGTAAAGAATCCTCTGATATGGTTTTGACCGATGATAATTTCGCCAGTATCGTAGCCGCAATAGAAGAAGGCAGGCATATTTTCAACAACATCTGGAAGGTTATTTTGTATTTACTTCCTACAAACGGCGGCCAGGTTATGGTGATGATGGGGGCAATATTGCTTTCCCCGTTCATACCTATTTTTGCCGAACGTCTTCCTTTAGAACCGATACAAATCCTGTGGGTAAATTTAATTATAGCTCTTGCTTGTGCCATACCTTTAGCCCGGGAAGTAAAAGAGAAGGGGATACTCGATATGCCTCCCCGTGACATTAGCGAGCCATTGGCGAATGCCTTTTTTCTCCAGAGGGTTGGCTTAGTATCTATTGTGGAGACAAGTGTGGTATTTACTGTATTCGGTCTCGTTTATTTGTCCCTGCGTGATTTTGCTCAGGCAGGGACAGCAGCATTCACCACGCTGATCTTTGTAGAAGTTTGTTACCTATTTACCGCCAGATCAGTAAGAGGCTCGGCATTTACCTTTAGTCCCTTCTCAAATAAATGGGTGGTTATAGGGGCGGGTACAACTTTAGGGCTGCAAGTTATATGGGTCTATTCTCTTCCTTTATTTGGAGTTAGTCCATTTAAAACAGTGCCTTTTCCTCCTGAGTGGTGGTTAGTTATACTTTTAGTTACCCCGGCAGGGTTTTTGGCTGTTGAGCTTGAGAAGCTCATAAGAAGGCGGCTGATAAAAGCTTCTGCCCGCATACACACTGTTGAGCGTATTATCCCCGAAGAGTTAAGGGATAATACTCTACGTGATGAATTAAGGGAGATTGTAGTCGAGCAGAGAGGGATTGTTGAGGATAGGTTTGACCGTCTGATAAAAAAGTGTGAGATTTTGGATATAGACCACTCTATATCCTTAAAAGAGATGTTTGAGACGGTATCGGCTATGCTCTTCAGGCGGGTAGGCATAGACAATAAGACACTCTTTAATCTCTTTATGGAAAGAGAGAAACAGATTAGCACCGTGATTGCTCCCGGACTTGCCATACCACATGTCATTGCCAGAGGAATTCAGGAATTTGACATTCTTATGGTTCGTTGTAAAGAAGGGGTTATCTTTCCTGGTGTATCCGGGGGAATTCACACCGTGTTTGTTCTGGTTGGCCCTCCTGATGAACGCAATTTCTACCTCCGTGCTCTGGCGGCTATTGCCCAGATTGTTCAGGATAAGGACTTTGATAAGAATTGGTTAAAGGCTAGGGATATTGAGGAATTGAGGAATGCCATTCTATCGGCGGAGAGGAAGCGCATTGGCATAGCGTAGGTTAGAATAAAAATTGAATTGGGGGGGGTAGACAGTGAGTGTGCCGAGTAAAGCCCGTAACAGGCCAAAAATGATTAGATGGAATCCAGAAGGAGATTATCCGCAGATAGATAATAGCGCTTATATTGACCTGACAGCAGTAATAATAGGCAAGGTAAGTATAGGCAACAATGTCTTTGTTGGCCCGACTGCGGTTATCAGAGCCGATGAGCCTGGCAGCTCGATAATTATTAAAGATAACTGCAATGTTCAAGATAGGGTCATAATTCATGCTCTGGAAGGCAGCTCTGTTTTAATAGAAGAAAGTTCCTCTTTGGCGCACGGTTGCATAATTCATGGGCCTTGCAAAATTGGCAAAAACTGTTTTGTTGGTTTTGGCTCAGTAGTTTTTAAGGCAGAGATTGGTGATGGTGTTTGCATAAAACATTTAGCAGTGGTGGAAAGAGTAGATATTATCCCTGAGAGAATCATCGAATCTCATTGCTTGGTCAATTGTGAAGAGGATGCAAGAGATTTAAGGTATGCTGATAAAAAAACAAAAGCGTTTATGGAAAAGGTTATTAAGGCCAATCTGAGTTTAGTCAAAGGATATAAACATGGAGGAAATGAGCATGGATAAGAAAATTTTAGTGGGAATTGTTATGGGTAGTGATTCTGATTTGCCGGTAATGCAAGAAACAGCTAATATTCTTGATAAATTTGGCATAGGCTATGAGATAAATATTATCTCCGCTCACCGCACACCACAAAGAGCACATGAGTATGCCTCTAGTGCTGAAGAACGAGGCTTAGAGGTAATCATCGCTGGTGCAGGTGGGGCAGCGCATTTAGCAGGTGTAATCGCCTCAATGACACCCTTGCCAGTGATTGGTGTGCCTATGCAAACGCAGTTGTCTGGAGGATTAGACTCTCTCTTGTCCATAGTTCAGATGCCTTCAGGTGTCCCTGTGGCTACTGTAGCGGTTGGCAAGGCCGGAGCTAAGAACGCAGGCATCTTGACAGCACAACAAATCTTGGGAGTAAAATTCCCAGAGATAAGAGAGAAAGTGAAAGAATATAAAGAGGAAATAGCTCAAGAGGTGAATAAGAAAAATGAAAAAATCAGATTAGGAGGATAGCGGAATGCTAAATAAGCAAGGCAATTATAAAGTCGAATTTATAAACTTGTCAGACGAAATTTTAGAGATGCGCTATTTTGATGATTGCAAGGATGAACGGTGTCGTTCTTGGAAAATGCCAAGGGCGGTTGCGGAAGAATTGGTTTCCTGGCAGAAAAAATTTAAACAGAGTAAAATCAAAAAGTTTCCCATAAAAGAAAAGACAAAAATTTGTGAGTTTAATATGAATACAGAAAAAAGCGTTGAGGTAAGAGAATTTGATGGCTTGGGCCGTTATAAAATGACAGGGTGGAGTTTGCCAAAAGAGGTAGTGGAAGAGTTAATAAATTGGGACGGGAAAAGTAAATGAAAATATTTGCTACAAGTGACATTCACGGTAACAAAGCATTGATTTATCTACAATTAAATCGAAACAGAAAGAAAAGTTAATCGAGATATGTAAGTTATTAAAAACAATGGATATCCCTGTATATATGCTAATTGGCAATGATGACCATATTTCTGATGGGGATTGGGACAAGGTGCTTGATGACTATGGAATATTGAATTTAAATTCAAGGACTCATGTTTTAGGGAAATTGAAAATAACGGGATTTCAATATGTTCTTCCTACCCCTTGGGATACTAATAATGAGTTGCCCGAGGACGAACTTGCCAAAAAATTGGGAAGTATCGAAGGAAAAGTGGACAAAAAAACCATATTCATAACCCATGGGCCGCCAAAAGGTATCTTAGACAGAGTAGCAAATGGCTTGCGTGCAGGTTCGGTATCGATATTCAACTTAGTTAAAGATAAGCAGCCCATCTTTCATATCTTTGGCCATATCCATGAGGCATTTGGCAACGCTAAGATAGGCGGTACCATTTGCTGTAATGCATCTTGCCTCTGGGCTGATTGGTTTTTACGTGGATATATTATTGATACTAAGACAAGAGATATTAAAGAAGTTAAGAGAACAATTTTATTAAGTGATGTTATGCCTGAATCAGAGCGTGAACGAGCTGGCTGGTAGGAGGTTAGTGATATATGGATAAAGGGGCTTGAAAGCTAATGTTAAAAGTAAGAGTTCGTGTTTCAGCTACAACAGCAAATTTAGGAGCAGGATTTAATTGTTTGGGGATGGCTTTAGAATTATATAACACTCTTCAGATGCAAGAAACTCGTTATGGATTAAAGATAGAAATTACTGGAGAAGGAAAAGATGTTCTTCCAAAAGATAAGAAGAATCTTTCCTTTCAAGCAGCCAATAAGGTATTCAAGAAGTGCGGTTATGTACTAAAAGGATTAAAAATAAAAATGGATAATCATATCCCCATTGCCAGAGGATTAGGTAGTAGTGCCGCTTCAATTGTTGCTGGAGCAGCAGCAGCCAATGAGATTTGTAAGAAGGAATTATCCCAAGAAGAATTGATGCAAATCTGCGCTAAATTAGAAGGTCATGCAGATAATATTGTGGCAGCATTTTTAGGGGGCCTGACTATTTGTGGATACAAAGACAACAAGCTTATTTATAAGAACTTTTTTGTGCGCTATGGAATTAGGGCAATTATTGCTATACCCCAGAATTTAGAGGTAAACACCAGAGATGCAGTAGCAGTTTTACCTAAAAAGGTTCCATTTGAAGACGCTGTTTTTAACCTTAATCGGGTAGCCTTCTTTGTTAATGGAATCATTACTGATGATTTAGAAACAATGGGCTTAGGAATGGAGGACCGCTTACATCAGCCCTATCGAAAGAAATTAATCCCTGGATTAGAAAATGTTTTTGAAGCAGCCAAAGATGCTGGTGCGCATGGGGTTTCTTTAAGTGGTGCAGGTTCATCTGTAGTTGCCATAACCAATAGATATCCCCAGCCTATTGGCCAGGCAATGAAAAAGGCATTCAAACGAAATGGAATTGAAGCTAAGGTAATGATTTTAGACGTGGATAATAAGGGAGTTAAAAACATATGAGGAGGAATGAACTATGTCGCTATCAAAAAGAATAGGTTCGATTAGTCCATCAGTAACTTTAGCCATAACCGCTAAGGCAAAGCAGATGAAAGCTGATGGGATTGATGTAGTTGGATTTGGTGCTGGTGAGCCGGACTTTGATACACCCGAACATATTAAGGATGCGGCCAAAAAAGCAATAGATGAGGGTTTTACCAAATATACCCCAGCTTCAGGCATACCAGAATTAAAAAAGGCAATTTGCAGGAAATTTAAAACCGATAATAATCTGGATTATTCACCTGACGAAGTTCTTGTTTCCTGTGGGGCAAAACACTCTATTTTTAATGCAATTTTAGCTCTGTGCAATGAAGAAGATGAAGTGATTTTACCTTCGCCATACTGGGTAAGTTATCCCGAGATGATTAAGGTAGCTGGTGCAAAGGCAGTGGCCTTAAAGACATCCCATGAAGATAGCTTTAAGATTTCACCACAGCAATTAAAAGAAGTAATTACTCTAAAGACAAAACTTTTGATTCTGAATTCTCCATCTAATCCCACAGGTATGGTCTATAGCAAAGAAGATCTTGTTGCTATTAGTAAAGTTCTGGTAGAAAAAGGCATCTTTTGTATCTCCGATGAAATCTATGAAAAGATTATCTATGACAGCGAGGAGCATATAAGTATTGCCTCCTTAAATCCAGAAATAAAAAAACTAACCATTGTAGTAAACGGTGTCTCAAAATCTTATTCCATGACTGGTTGGCGAATTGGCTATGCCGCAGGCCCCAAAGAGATAATTAAGGCAATGAGCAATCTGCAGAGCCATTCAACTTCTAACCCTACTTCTATTTCCCAGAAGGCGAGCCTTGCAGCTTTGGAGGGCACTCAAGAACCTTTATATAATATGGTAGCTGAATTTGCCAGGAGGAGAGATTATATTGTAGATAGATTAAATTCTATCGAAGGGATATCGTGTTTAAAACCGCAAGGCGCTTTTTATGTTTTTCCTGATGTATCTAAGATTATCGGAAAGGCGTTCAAAGGACAGGCGATAAAAGATTCATCCTCCCTTGCAGATATCTTGTTGGAAGAAGTTAACGTAGCAGTGGTCCCTGGAGGTGAGTTTGGAGCAGGTGAATATATTAGACTTTCCTACGCTACCTCCATGGAGAATATTACCAAGGGGTTAGATCGCATAAAAGAGTTTGTGGCCAAAATTTCCTAAAAGGAGGATGTTTTATGTCAAAGAATAAGATTTATATTATTGATGTTACCAATAGGGACGGAGTCCAGACTTCAAGAATTTGCCTTTCAAAATTGCAGAAAACAATGATAAATCTCTATCTTAACAAGATGGGGATTTATCAAAGCGAGTTTGGCTTTCCTGTAACTCACCACGAGACAAACTATCTTAACGCCAATTTGGAGTTGGCTAAGATGGGAGTGCTTAAACCGATAATCTTGGAGGGCTGGATTAGAGCAATACCTGAAGATGTAGAAGCGGCTACAAAACTAAGCAATTTAGAGCACCTTAATCTTTCTATTTCTACTTCAGACCAAATGATCCAGGGGAAATTCAAGGGAAAATTCTCCAAAGATGACGTAATCAGAGAAATGACCGAAGCAGTAGATTTGGCTAAACAAAAAGGAATAAAAACAGTAGGAGTAAACGCTGAAGATGCTTCACGAACTGGTATGGAGTACCTTATTAAATTTGCCAAAGCGGCAAAAGAGCACGGTGCGGACAGAATTCGTTATTGCGACACGTTAGGATTTGATGATCCATTTACAATCTATGAACGCATAAAGGTTTTAGCCGAAGAGGTAAATATCCCTATAGAGTTGCATTGCCATAATGACTTAGGGTTAGTTGTGGCTACTTCTTTAGCCGGAGCAAAGGCAGCTATTGATGCGGGAGTGGACGCCTATATAAATACTACTGTTAATGGCACTGGTGAACGGGCAGGGAATGCGGACTTGGTATCAGTTATATTGGCTATAAAGTACTCAAGCGGGTTCAAGGATAAATATGTTTTAGATGAACGCGTAGATCTATCCAAGGCCTGGAGAATTGCCAAATACGCTTCCTATGCCTTTGGTATCCCTATACCTATAAATCAGCCTGGAGTTGGTGCCAATGCTTTTGCCCATGAATCAGGCATACACGCTGACGGTGCATTAAAGGATAGGCGTAATTACGAACTCTATGACTTTGAAGAATTAGGGCGAGGTGAACCAGAGATAATTGAGACGGGCAGGCAAATAACCGCAGGTGAATATAGCGGTATCAAGGGATTCAGGAATGTTTATGAAAAATTAGAAATAAAATTCCACGATGAAAAAGAGGCAACTGAGATTTTAGAGTTAGTCCGATATGGCAATGTCCAGACGCAGAAACCTTTAGTTGAAGACGAACTAAGGTTTATTGCTAAGTATCCCGAAATAGCCAGAAAGATATTTACAATGACGCCTTGATTATAACTATTTTTACACAACATATTTTTCACTCCCTTGGCAATCGCAGTCGTCAGGCTTCATCCGTCTTTGGTGCATTCCGCCGCGGACTTTATGCGTTTGCCTTCACTCACCCTTTAAAAGAAGCAAAAAAAGAAAGAGAAACCACTACTGCTGCTATATCTTAATTTTCTTAAAAACTGGTCTTGACAATGGTGGTGGTATAAACCAAATAGATGCATTTTTGCGATAGTATGATATAGTCAACATGAGTGGAGGCAAAATTGATTTCTAAGCAAGCAAGCAAGAGTAGCTGCTTCAGCAAATTTTTTAAAATAAACCCAAGGATTCTGCAGCAATTTAGCGGGCCTTGGGTTTATTTTTTGAGGAGGATTGAACTATGCGAAAGGCCATAATCTGTTTTTTTGCATTAGGTATATTTAGTTTTTGTTTTGCTGCGCAAGCCCGTGCTGATGAGACCTCTGAATTAAAAGAGCAGGTAAAGACGATGTAACAACAGCTGCAGGAGCGGGCAAAGACGATTCCCCCGAGTAGTTGGTGCCGAGAGTGGGAATCGACTAAAAAGAGTTTTGTTTGGTTGTACTGGGATGAGTTTGGTTGTTCCTATTTGTGTAACTTTATAATTCATATAATGTTACGCCTTTTTATCTGTTTTTATCTATTCGGTTGCCCGATGGGTGCAGTATTATACAACTTTTGTGCCGTATTTGAGCAGGATTAGGCAAGCGGATAGCATAAGGTTTAAATATACCTGCCCCGTTACTATAACGAAAAACTTGACAAAATAGCCATAATTCGTTACAATAACGAAAGCTAAGGGAGTTAAAATGGGAGATTTTCAGAAGCATTTGGAATTGGCGAAAGAGAAGTTTAGGGCAACAATTAATGCCTATAATAACAAGCAGAGCACAGTAGTGGGAGATTTAGGCACAAAGGTTGTTGAGCAATTAGTAGAAGCTGATGCTGCCAGGAAGGGAGAGCATTTCGGAGACCATCAAAGCAGGCACGAATACTCAAATAAGAATTTTCCTGATGAGATAAACAAGGCAATGAGAAAAGTCTGGTTTGCTTATGGGGACTTGGGTTATGATGGGATTAACGGCAAAAGAGCCAAGCAAGCTATAGATAATCTCAAAATAATAATTGAGTTTTTTGAAAAAAGATTTGAGGTGAAAATCTATGAAGAGAATACTTAAGAAGATAGCAAAAGAGCTTTCCGGAATCGAAGATGTAAAGGCAGTTATCCTTTATGGCAGTCTTGCCAGAGGAGAGTTTACTTCAAGGTCAGATATTGACTTATTCATACTTACAACAGATGATAAGACTAAAAAAGAAGTGGAGGATAGGGTAATAGAGCTTGAATCTGCAATAGGCAGGAATATTCAGCCAACTATAAGAACCGTAGCTGAATTGCAAAAAACAGATACCGGCTTGTTACAAAACATCTTTCAGGAAGGGAAAGTTCTCTATCTAAAAGAGCCATCAGATATCCCATCTGCCATATTACTACAACAGAAACCTTTTCTGATTTACTCTTTCCAAATAAGCAGTTTACCCCAGAAAGACAAGGCAAGATTTAACAGACAGCTTTATGAGCAGACAAAAAAGGATTATAAGTATAAAGGTTTACTGCAAGAAATAGGCGGTCAGAAACTTTCACCAGGTTGCATAATGATCCCGCATATGCAGAAGGAAGCTATTGAAAAATTCTTTAAGAAATTTAAAGTCAAGTTTGAGCAGTTGAAGGTTTGGAAATAAAAATTGCTGGCGAAGTACTGTGTGTTGGCACAAATAAAAATAAGCCGTTGTAACTATAATGTTTACAACGGCTTTTAGTTTTTGGTGCCGAGAGTGGGAATCGGCGCCCTGCATTCACTTCGTTCATTTCGGGTCGGCCACTCGCCCTTAAAATGCTCCGTCTTGTCGCATTTTAAAACAGGGCTCACTTCGATTCCCCCGAGTAGTTGGTGCCGAGAGTGGGAATCGGCGCCCTGCATTCACTTCGTTCATTTCGGGTCGGCCACTCGCCCTTAAAATGCTCCGTCTTGTCGCATTTTAAAACAGGGCTCACTTCGATTCCCCCGAGTAGTTGGTGCCGAGAGTGGGAATCG
>Ga0268278_1000272_pt1 | contig 39745 bp, 25 predicted proteins | sample saktaG_3_FD_190135 | JGI IMG/M metagenome (GOLD analysis project Ga0268278, IMG submission 190135) | Saline water microbial communities from Sakinaw Lake, British Columbia, Canada - sak_2010_1_5_55m | ecosystem: Environmental > Aquatic > Non-marine Saline and Alkaline > Saline ...
TTCCTCCCTTCGATCTTTTATTAAATCCATTCTATGCGGCAGCAGTTGGTGCCGTGCCGCGCTTTTTCCTCATCCACTGCGAGCTGAAAACCACGGCAAACAGCGCAACACCTATCCCGTCCGTCATCAGACCCGGTTTTATCATAAGTAACGCCACCGCCAGAAGTATTACCACTTCGTACCATTTAGCCCTGACAAGCAGACAGGCCTGAACACCGGCCGCGAGACAGACAATTCCGAAAGCCGCAGTCAGAAAGCTCGTTATGATAGCCCATGTGCTTCCTATCATCAGCAATTCGGGCGCGTAAACAAACATAAAGGGGATGATAAATCCCGCTATGCCAAGCTGGAATGCGGTGATGCCTGTCTTCCAGGGATCGGACCTGGCAATTCCCGCTCCGGCGTAAGCGGCCAATGCCACCGGCGGCGTGATGTCTGCCCTCGTGCCGTAATACAGGATAAAGAGATGCGCGGCAATGGGCAGTACCCCCATCTGGACAAGGGCGGGCGCGACAAGAGACGAAATAATAATATACTGGGCGGTGGTGGGGACTCCCATACCAAGAAAGACACAAGCAATCATGGTAAAGGGCAGGGCCAGATAGAGGTGTCCCATTGACGCGTCAACAATGAGAGAGGAAAATTTGATTCCCAGTCCCGACATCGTGATACAGCCTATGATGATACCGGCCGCGGCGCAGGCCGCGGCTACTTCAACGGCTCCCGTGGCGCCCTCCTTCAGACCCTCCAGGATCAACATTCCAAATTCCCTGGCAGATTTTCTTCTGATGATATTCATGATGAACGAGGATACGACAGTCGCGACAATCGCCCAGAACACCGCTCTTTCCGGGGAAAAGTTTCTCATGAGGAAGTAAATAAGAAGGAAGATCGAAAAGACGTGATGCCATCCCTCGGCAAATGCCTTTCCGATTTTTGGCAGATCCGCTCTTGGCAGACCCGCCAAGCCCATTGAAACAGCCCTGAAATGCACCTGCATGAAGGTTGAAAAAAAGGCAAGAGCGGCGGGGATTGCAGCGGCAATACACACCTTATAATAGGGAATGGATAAAAACTCGGCCATAATAAAAGCGGCAGCGCCCATAATGGGAGGCATAATCTGTCCCATGGTTGATGATGATGCCTCAACACCTGCGGCAAAGTATCCCGGATAACCCGTTCTCTTCATGAGGGGTATTGTGAAAGAGCCGGTTGTCACAGTATTCGCCACGGAGCTCCCCGATATCATTCCAAAAAATGTACTGGAAGCAACGGCTGCCTTTGCCGGACCGCCCCTTGACCAACCCGTCAGAGCGAAGGCAACGTCAGTAAAGAACTGTCCCGCCCCCGTCTTCCTCAAAAGAGCGCCGTAAAGGATGAACAGGAGGATAAAGTTTGCGGAGACCCCGAGGGGAACGCCGAACACCCCGTCCGTAGAAAGGGCCAGGTAGGTGGACAGCCTCTTGATGCTGTACCCCTTATGGCAGATAAAATCGGGCAGATAGGGACCGAACAGCGCATAACATATAAAAACAATTGCAATAAGCGGAACAGCCGGGCCCGTTGTTCTTCTCACCGCCTCCAGCACCAATATTATAAGAATGGTTCCCATCGCTACATCGATAGGTAAAAACGTGCCTGCGCGGTTCAATATCGGTGTTGAATAAATAAATATCCACACGCATATACCAGCGGAAACAACCAGGAAGACCCCATCCAGGACAGACATCCTGTTTTTGGGAGACCTTTTCTGGGAAAAAGGGTAGAGGGCAAAGAGCAGGACAGACATCAACATCCAGTGTATCGCCCTGTGGTCAAGGGCGAAGAACGGGTGGAGATAGGCGTAGGCCAAGTGATAACAGGAGGTCGCGACAGCGATAATTGTAATTGCCAGACCGGCTGCACCCGTATATATCCTTTCTTTCTCAAGCTCCTCCAGGATTTCCTGCGCGGCGCCCTTCGCAACACTGATTTCTTCCTCGAGTGACGGATCTATGATCTTGTCATTTTTTTCTTCCATATTCACTCTTCCCTCCCTTTTTTCACCAGACGAATCCATACCGAATCCCCCCCCCTGGCAATGGACAGCAGAGGAATCCGGCTGTCTTTGTATGTAATAACATGACCCGCCACCCTCCCCACCCGAAGCAGAAACCGGGGACATTCCCGGTGCAGAAAGACCCTCGTCTTATCCCCCGAAAGGGAAACCCTCGCTCCGGCATTTGAGACAGATTCCAGGCCCGAGCCGTACCAGTCGAAATCTTCCTCAATAAGAACGATACCACCCTCATCCATTCGGAAAATGTCATGAACCGGGGTGTGATCAGAAGAATGGACATAGTCGATATAAAAAAGACCTCCCGCCTCAACCTGAAACTCCAGCAGGAGCTTGTCCTCAGGTTGTCTCACTACTTGAAGGTACAAATCATCTTTTTCTGCCGCAAAGACAGGAACATTCAACAACCAGATCAGCAGGAACAGGATATATATAATTCTCAAGGGCATAGCTATAAGTGCCCGGCCGGTCATGTTGCCGACCGGGCTGTTGGTTTTTATTTCATTACTTCTTTGAAGTATTTCGCCGCACCCGGGTGAAGGGGTATCGGGCTGTTAACCGCATTTGCAGGCGTCAACTGAGCGGCAATCGGATGAACATTGATAAGGGCGTATTTGCCCTCATTTACGTTGGTGTAAATAGCCTTGGCGATCTTGTAGGCAATATCGTTGGACATTTTCTTGTTGGCGACCATCACGTTGGAGTCGCCGATACAGAGAACATCATAATCAACGTCATCATAGCTTCCTTTGGGAATGGTTACCTTAAGATAGTAAGGATTTTTCTTGACAATCTTGTCAGCAAGTTCCTTGCTGACGGGAATCATGACTATATCCCTCGTAGCGGCAAGATCCATCACCGCGGATGCGGGATAGGCAAAGTTGAAAAAACAGGCATCGACAATACCGTCCTTCAGGGCCTGGACAGATTCCGACTGGGAAAGATTGGCAAGTTTCAGGTCTTTTTCAAGATCAAAGCCGGCCTCCTCCAGGATAGCCGTGGCCATGGTTGAACAACCGCTCCCGGGAACATCAATAGATACTTTCTTTCCCTTCAAGTCGGCTATTGTTTTGATTCCGGACTGTTTGGTAGTCACAATATGTTCAGGGGCGGGATACATCTGAAACAGGGCCACAAGGGGATATTTCTTGTCGAAGGGCTCCAATCCCTCGACGGCCTTGAAGGCAACACTCCCCATGACCATCCCCATGTCGGTGTCTCCAATGCCCACCAGGCGGCTGTTTTCCACCGATGCGCCCGTTGACTCGGCGGCACACCTGACCCCGTCGATAGTTTTCTGGATAACGACAGACATACCACCACCAAGGGGATAATAAGCGCCACCCGGACTCCCGGTTCCTATGGTCAGAAATACATCCTTGGCTACAGCCGGACCCGCAAAAACCAGACAAACAACCATGCAAGCCACCAAAACTACGTATAATAATTTTTTCATCTTGTCCTCCTTTTTATAAATCATGTTTTTTCATCAGAGCCAGACAAACTATAAGCACCATCTCCGTATATTTATTCACACCTCCTTTCTACACGGAATTCCAAAATCTCAGTTTCTACCTCTCTCTTTACTCACAGTCCAATAGATGTTTTTCCCCTTCCAGAGAGTTTCCCGTTTTTTCAGGGCCTTCAATGTTTCCGGTGGATTTCGAATACTCAGGGCCGTGAGCAGCGCATTAATCAAACTCATAACGGCGGTATACGACTCTATAAAGGAATCCAGCTGATGCCTGACCGGGAGCACCCAATGGGCGTGATCCGCGAGAGGAGAAAACAGCGAATCTGTAATTGCCCCCACTTTTGCCCCCTGAGCGTTGGCATACGCCAGGGCCTCTACGGTGAGCCGGGTATATCGAGGAAAGCTGATACCCACCACTAAATCTTTCTTACCAACTTCGTGGAGAGAATCCCATAGATCCCCATGTCCCGGTTTTAACAGGCATATTCCCTCCCTTAAAAAGCTGAGATATCTTGCAAGTACAATTGCGGTTGAATGGCTGCCTTTTAATCCGACAACAAAAATCTTCCGGGCGGCTGCCATTTCTGCGACCGCCTGATGAAAGGTCTCGATTGAAAGGGATTCGAGGGTTTGAGCAAGATTGCGAATGTCTTCCTGTAAAACTTTTGCCAGAATATCCTCATCGGTTCTGGCATGTTTAACAGTTTGCTCAAGTCGCGCATCAGTGGAGAGCCAATTCTGAAAATTCTTCCGCAACATTCTCTGCATACCCCGGAAACCATCAAATCCAAGGGCCTGGGCAAGCCGTACGATAGTAGCCTCGCTGACACCTATGCGCCGCGACAAACTTGATGCCGTCAGGAAAACGGCATCCTCATGATTTTCCATGATGTATTTCATTGTCCGCTGCTGGGTCGCGGTGAGATGATTTTTTTTCTCTGAGAGTAGTGCATTAAAAGGCATGATGAAAGAATTCCTTCCGTTACTTTATAAAAGAGAATTTTTTCCTTCCCGCCGCTAACTCCTACTATCGGTGGCAATCTCTGTCAAGTGAAAAATTGAAAAATGGGGAATAAAAAAACATGTAAAAATGATAAGACTTCTTTTGCCAAATTGTTTATTATAGAGGGCAGACTGTTTTAGCGTTCTCCATCCTGATTGATGTTCATAGAGGAGATTTTATGGTCGATAACGAACAGACGGTTAAGGCCATTTTCTTTCTGGTCTTTTTCCTCATCTACGGCGGGGTTCACCTCTACCTCTTTCTGGGGGCAAAGGCCTCTCTCGCACTCGGAACCAGTACCGGTATATTTGTTGCGCTCTTCATGATCATCATGGTCCTTGCGCCCATTATCGTCCATATGTCGGAGAGAAACGGCTTCGAATCCTTCGCGGTCTTTTTTTCCTGGACAGGGTATCTATGGATGGGGACCATCTTCCTGTTCTTTTGCCTTTCCCTCGTCTTCGATTGCTGCCGCATTCTTATACACATGGGCGAGCATATACTTTCCATCGATCTTTCCTCCATAATTCCCTCTGCCCGGAATTGCTTTATCGCGCTGCTTTCCATCTCGATCGCCACGGCATTGTACGGCTATATCGAGGCCTTGAATATCCGCAGCGAGAAGATCACTATAAGGACGTCGAAGATACCGGAAGAAATCAAAAGATTCAGGATCGTACAGATATCCGATCTTCACATCGGTCTTATCGTCCGTGAAAAGAGACTGAAACGTATATTGAAGGAAATCAGGGCTGCCAATCCCGACATCCTTTTTTCCACAGGGGACCTGGTCGACGGACAGGCAGACAACATGTCCGGATCCGCGGATCTCCTGCGGGAAATAAACCCTGAATATGGAAAATTTGCCGTTACGGGAAACCATGAATTCTACGCGGGGCTTGCGCAGGCACTTGATTTTACGAGGAGGGCGGGCTTTACGGTCCTGAGAGGAGAAGGATCAAGCGTGGGAGGGTTTATTAATATCGCAGGCGTTGATGATCCCACCGCCAGGATCTACGGTGCTACTGAAGGTGCCCCGGAGGAAAAACTGCTTTCCGGGTTTTCAGACGATGAGTTTACTATTCTCCTTAAACATCAGCCGGTTGTGCTAAGAGGATCGCCGGTATTGTTCGATCTCCAGCTCTCCGGACATACCCACAAGGGACAGATATTCCCTTTTACCCTCCTCACCCGCCTGTTTTTCGCCTTCAACAGCGGTTGTTATCACCTCGCTGAAGGATCTGTTCTCTATGTAAGCAGGGGAGCGGGAACGTGGGGGCCTCCCATGCGTCTCATGGCGCCTCCCGAAATCACAATTATTGACCTGGTCCACGGCGAGTAACCATATAGCCCTGGCCTTTGCATTGAGCCATGGATCAGGGGAATCTGACAGGTTTTACTTATTGTAAAAGATCCCTGAATAATATATAAAAACCTTCTTTTGAATGGGACTCCTGTTTGATCAATCAAAAATAAGGAGAACAAAAACATGGGTAAACTGTTCGGTACAGATGGAGTAAGAGGGGTGGCAAACGAATATCCGATGACAGCGGATATGGCCCTGCGGATAGGGATGGCAACGGCCCACCTTTTTAAGCGGAGTGGTCATCAGCCGAGAATTATCATAGGGAAAGACACCCGTGTCTCGGGATATATGATAGAATATGCCCTTGTTTCAGGAATCTGTTCCATGGGTGTGGACGCCTACATGGTCGGCCCCATGCCGACACCCGGAGTCGCCTTTCTGACCGACAGCATGAGAGCCGATGCGGGTATAGTCATATCCGCCTCTCACAACCCCTTTCAGGACAATGGGATCAAGATATTTTCCAGCGATGGGTACAAGCTTCCCGATGAAAAAGAACTGGAAATAGAAGAGATGGTTCTTTCAAACAAGATGGGAAATCTTCATCCTTCGCCGAGGGAACTGGGAAAGGCGTACAATTTAGAGGGCGCCAGGGGACGTTATACCGTTTTCCTGAAAAACACATTTCCGAAAGAATACACGCTTGAGGGCACCAGTGTGGTGCTGGACGCATCCAACGGCGCCACATACCGAATCGCGCCGAAACCCTTCTTTGAACTGGGCGCGGAAGTGCACACCATCTTCGCTGAGCCCGACGGGGAAAACATCAACCGTGAATGCGGCTCACAACACCCGGAGAAACTGGCCAAAGAGGTAGTAAAAAGGGGAGCCAATGTCGGATTTGCCTTCGACGGAGACGGCGACCGGCTCATTGCCGTTGATGAAAAGGGCGGTGTTCTCACGGGGGACCAGGTAATAGCAATATGTGCCAGGATGATGAAGGAAGAGGGAACCCTCACCAACAATCTGGTAATTGATACGGTTATGAGTAATATCGGTCTTGGCCTCGCGCTGCGGGAACTCGGCATAGAAAAGGCGACGGCCCCTGTTGGAGACAGGTATGTCCTTGAGATGATGAAAGAGAAGGGCGCCTCAATAGGTGGCGAAGATTCGGGGCATATCATCTTCCTGAACCACCATACGACGGGAGATGGCCTCCTCTCCGCCCTGCAGGTCCTGGCGGCAATGAAAAGAGAGGGGAAACCCCTTTCCGAACTTGCCGGCATAATGAAGGTGTTCCCTCAAAAACTTATCAATGTGGATGTAACCTCAAAGCCCGAGATATCGACGATTCCGGAAATTGTGAGAGTCATTGATGAAGTTGAGGGGAAACTCGGAGATGAGGGGAGAGTCCTGGTCCGCTATTCCGGGACGCAGAACATGTGCCGCGTCATGGTTGAAGGACCGACGGACGAGGAAACCGAGAGGTATTGCAACCAGATTGTCGCCGTGGTGAAGGAAAAACTGGTGTAGGATAATCCAAGAATGTGGGGGGGTATCGCATGTTCAAGGTAATCATTACTCGTGATTTCGATCATATGAGTGAGGTAGCAGCACGCCTGGTGACCGATGACATCAGGGAAGTAACGGGCGAAAAGGGTGGGTATGTCCTCGGGCTGGCAACCGGCAGTTCGCCGACCGGTCTTTATAAACATCTGGCCAGGGCGGCTAACGAAAAAGACATCGACAGTTCCAAGGTCGAGTCTTTCAATCTTGACGAGTATGTCGGCCTTCCGGGAGAAAACGCTCAACAGAGGACCCTGCACCCGGAAAGCTATAGCTACTTCATGATACAGGAACTCTTCGGCCTCCTGCAGGATAAGTTCAGAGAGACGAATGTTCCCTGGGGGACCCTTATCGACCAGGAAAAACTGGTGTCCGAACTCCAGGAAAATCCGGAAGACTGGGAAGAACAGGGCGCGGACAAAGGGAAGGCCATCGTCATACAAAGGGACGCGCGATCTGATTATCTGCGCTGGATCAGAAACGAGATACTTGACGCCTATGCGAAAAAGATCGCAAAGAAGGGCGGTGTCGATCTCCATATCATAGGTGTTGGCGGCAGGGGGCATGTCGCCTTTCACGAATCGGGCATTCCCTTTGAAGGAAACGAGATGCTCCTGGTAAAGCTCGACGAAAACACCGTGTCAAATGCGGTCGAGGACGGACATTTCGCGAAGGAGGAAGACAGTCCCTGGTACGCAATATCCATGGGGGCCGAGCTTGTCTACAGGGCAAAAAAGGTAGTTCTTCTCGCCAACGGTAAACGGAAAGCGGAACCGATTGGGGTATCCCTCCTGAAAGATCCCTCACCGATGGTGCCGATCTCGTACGGCCAGATATTTTCTGAAAAGGGTGGAGAGATTATATATGTCATCGACAGGGCTGCCGCGGGGCACATCCTGGATAAATCTGACGAGTTGAAGCAGCGCGGCATCGAAGTTGATGACATCAGTGACGGGTATGCCTCGTGAAAGGTTGAAAAACCATAAAGAAGGGTTCAAGGGGTCGAGTGAAGAGTATTTGGATTTAATTGAGAGATGGTTATGATTCATAGAATAGAAATCGGATTCAAAGAGGGCATAAGGGATGTCCTTGGAGAAAAGACCAGGCAAAAGATAATAGAACATCTCGGGATCGATGTCGCCGGAGTGAGTACTGCCGAGGTATATACCATGGACGGGGATATTGCGGGCGACGAGCTGGAGAAGATAGCGAGCGGTCCCCTTTCCGACCCCATCATTCAGAAATACGCCATAGACAGAGGCCTCGCGGACGGTTTCGACTGGTTGATAGAAGTTGGTTTCAGGCCCGGTGTTACTGACAATGTGGGAAAAACCGCGAGAGAAGCTATCGAGCTGCTCCTTAATAAAAAAGGGGTTGTGGATGTTTATACCTCAAGGCAGTATGTCCTGAAGGGGAATATAGACAGAAAAGATGCTGAGCGAATCGCATCGGGACTTCTGGCTAATGAACTTATCCAGCGCTACGAGATCATCAGCGGGAAGGAATGGAGCCCTGAGGAGGGGGTCCGTCCATACGTTCCCCGCGTAACAATCGAAGACAATCCGTCAACCGAGGAGATTGATCTCGAAGTGAGTGATGAAGATCTTCAGGGGATCAGCGACACCAGGATTCTCGCACTCACAGTCGATGAAATAAAGGTGATGAGGGGTTATCTGCATGACGAAGCTGTGCTGAATGAAAGGATGAAGGCCGGCCTTGGTAAGAAGATTACCGACGTCGAGCTGGAATGTCTTGCGCAGACCTGGTCTGAGCACTGCAAACACAAGATTTTCAGCAGCATCATAGACTATGAAGATGAAAACGGCATCCACAGCACCACCGATTCCCTCTTTGGCAGCTGCATCAAGAGAGCGACAAAGGAAATCAGAGAAGCCTTGGGAGAAGATGACTGGTGTCTCTCGGTCTTTGTGGACAATGCCGGGATCATCCGGTTCAATGACGATTATAACCTCGTGTTCAAGGTGGAAACCCATAATTCACCCTCGGCGCTTGACCCGTATGGTGGCGCCCTTACCGGTATCGTCGGAGTCAATCGCGATCCGTTTGGAACAGGGAAGGGTGCAAAGCTCATCTTCAATACCGATGTATTCTGCTTCGCGTCCCCGTTTTACGAGAAACCCCTCCCCAGGAGGATTCTCCACCCGAGGCGGATTTACGAGGGAGTGAGGGAGGGCGTGGAACATGGAGGAAACAAGAGCGGTATCCCCACCGTCAACGGGTGCCTGGTGTTTGACGAAAGATATCTGGGCAAACCACTTGTTTACTGCGGAACAGGCGCCATTATGCCAGCTCGCATCCTCGGAGAGCCGACCCACTCAAAGGAGATAATTCCGGGAGACATAATCATCATGACAGGGGGGCGGATCGGAAAGGATGGAATCCACGGGGCAACCTTCTCTTCGGAGGAACTGCATGAGGATTCCCCTGTAACCGCGGTGCAGATCGGCGACCCTATAACCCAGAAAAAGATGACGGATTTTCTCCTTATCGCGCGGGACAGGAACCTCTACCGGGCGATAACGGACAACGGCGCCGGCGGTCTTTCATCGTCGGTCGGTGAAATGGCCACACTCTGCGGAGGCTGTGAAATCGACCTCAGGAAGGCCCCTCTGAAATACGCCGGGCTCAAACCCTGGGAGATCCTCATATCGGAGGCACAGGAGAGGATGAGCCTCGCGGTGGCCCCTGAAGATTGCGAGGCATTTCTCAACCTTGCCGAAAAAATGAATGTCGAGGCCACGATCCTCGGCACCTTCACCAATTCCGGAAAGTTTCATGCTTTTTACGGGGACAAAACCGTGGCTTATCTCGACATGGAATTTCTGCATGATGGCCTCCCCAGGATGCGGCTGAACGCGAAGTGGATACCTCCACAACATGAGGAACCGGGGTTTTCGGAACCGGACGACATGGGACGCGCGCTGAAAGAGACGCTCTCACGTTTGAATATCTGCAGCAAGGAATCGGTCGTCAGGCAGTACGACCATGAAGTGCAGGGCGGGAGTGTGGTCAAACCGCTGGTCGGCGTCGCAAACGACGGCCCTGGTGATGCGGCGGTAATAAGACCGATACTCGATTCCTTCGAAGGCATTGTCGTGGCAAATGGAATCTGCCCCCGCTACAGCGACATCGACACATATCACATGGCCGCCTGCGCGATAGACGAGGCCGTCAGAAACACCATAGCCGTGGGGGGCTCTCTCGACAGATTGGCCGGCATAGACAATTTCTGCTGGTGCGATCCAGTGGAATCCGAGAAGACACCGGATGGCCGATATAAGCTGGCACAGCTCGTACGTGCGAACAGGGCGCTCTACGATTATACAAAGGCATACGGCGTCCCCTGTATCTCCGGAAAAGACAGCATGAAAAATGACTATCTCATAGGGGAAGTAAAGATATCGATACCGCCGACCCTGCTTTTTTCCACAATGGGAAAGATTGAGGACGTAAGAAAGGCGGTTACCATGGACGCGAAGAGGTCTGGTGATCTGGTCTATGTGCTGGGTGAAACCCGCGAAGAACTCGGGGGCTCCGAGTGGTTCGCCCTGCACGGGTTTACGGGCAATAATGTTCCCAAAGTAAATGCCGCCAAGGCAAAGAAACTCTACAGGGCGTTGACCGGGGCGATCGACAGGGGCCTGGTTGCCTCCTGCCATGATTGCTCGGATGGCGGGCTCGGCATTGCCCTCGCCGAGGTCGCCTTTGCCGGAGGACTTGGCATGAATGTTGACCTCTCGCGTGTTCCGCGCGAAGGGATTGAAAGAGATGATTATCTCCTCTTTTCCGAATCGCAGAGCAGGTTTGTGGCAACCATCTCGCCGGAATCGAAGGAAGAGTTCGAAAACATCATGGCGGGAAATATCTTTGCCTGCGCGGGAAAGGTGACATCGGAAAGTGCCTTCATAATTTACGGAACAGATGGAAAGAATATTATAGAAGAAGATATTAACGACTTAAAAAAGGTATGGCAGAAACCGCTGGACTTTTAGAAAAGCAAGGACAATGGCAAACAACGTAAAATCAATCGTAATAACGGGAAACGGCACAAACTGCGAAATGGAAATGGCGCATGCCTGCAGGCTTGCGGGGTCCTCCGAAGTGGATATTGTTCACATCAGCGAACTGCTTTGCGGGGAAAAGCGTCTGGACGATTACCACTTCCTCAATCTCCCTGGCGGCTTTCTGGATGGAGACGATCTGGGGTCCGCAAAGGCGGGAGCAAACAGGATCATCAACGCAAATATCAAAGGCGGGAAAGAAAAACTGTACGCGCAGTTTGCCAAGTTCATTGATGACGGCAAACTTATCCTGGGTGTATGCAACGGCTTTCAGCTTATGGTCAAGCTTGGACTGCTGCCGGCATTTGACAAAGATTATTCCAGACAAACAGTTACTCTGACATTCAACGATTCGGGACGCTTTGAAGACCGGTGGGCCTACCTCAGGATAAACGGGGATTCACCCTGCATCTTTACAAAGGGGATGGAGGGAATATACCTTCCCGTCCGACATGGCGAGGGTAAAATCGTCACAGAAAACCCTTCTATACTGGAGAAACTACACGCGAACAATCATATCGTCATGCAGTACAGTGATGAAAGCTATGAAAGAGTGACGATGGATTATCCGGACAATCCAAATGGTTCAGTGGATGGAATCGCGGGAATATGCGACGAAACAGGGAGAATTTTCGGCCTTATGCCTCATCCGGAAGCCTATCTCCACTACACCAATCACCCCCGATGGACGAGAGAGAACCTGCCTGAAGACGGAGCGGGACTTTCAATCTTCAGAAATGCCATCGACTTTATTCAGAAAAATCTCTGAGCGGGCGCCATCCTTGCCACCTCATATTGCCTGCCCTGTAATCAATAATGGAAATCATGCACCTCAATTACCGCCCACATCGATAGATTCCATGATCTTACCGGCTATGATGTCAACTCCCTCACCGAGAAAACACTCTATGGGGATAAGCTTAGGGTGTTCACTAAATCTTCATATAGATATAGTTGGCGAACCCTTACCTTTCATATTATGGTTTACCAACCCCTTTGATCGGACGAAGGTACATAATCGGTATTAATCCCACAAGGGCAAATGCTGTCAAAGCCATGAAGGCCATCCGATATTCACCTGTAATGTCGAACATATACCCTGTTAGAATGGGTCCAATGGTAGCTCCTATGGTGCCGAAGAACAGAACTGTGCCAAAGAGTTGCCCATGAGAACCCATACCGAAAAATTCAGCTATCGTTGGAGACATTACAGTGAAAATACCGCCATGGGCGAACCCATAAACAAAGGCAAATAAAAACAGCATCCAAGGGCTGCTGGTAAACTGTAGCAAAATAAAACTGCTGATCAGGATGATAAAACAAGTTATCAGCGAATTTTTGCCACCGATTTTATCATTTACAATGCCCATCACGAATCTCCCCAGAACGCTTACCCCGCCTATGGTTGAAAGTACGGATACGGCTATTGCCGGTTTAATACCCTGATCCATTGCATGAGGCACGATGTGCACAATGATGGTAAATATGCAGATAAAAACGGAAAATTCAGAAAGGCAAATTCCCCAAAATTGAATCGTTCTGACTGCTGCCCGAAAAGAGAGGCTGTTATCTTCCGTGGGCAATGCATTGCCATGACTGGTTTGCTGATTCCCGTCAGGCAGCAGACCGATTTTCCGGGGGTCACGTTTCATGAGTTGAGCGAACGCGACCAAAGCCACCAAGACTACACTACCGATAATAAGGTAGGCATTGCGCCATCCAAAGGCGGAAATAAGCACCGAAGCGATCAAGGGGACTAAAAACTGCCCTGCCCCTGTACCTACTTTCACAATCCCGGACATCATACCGCGGTATTTAACAAACCATCTGGCAATGGTGGATAAGGTAATGACGTCATGAGTGCAGAAACCGATGCCAGCAAACAGACCATACAGAAGGTAGAGTTGCCAGGGCATGGTAATCTGCGACATCAGTATGTATCCGAGGCCCCCGAACACCCCGGATACCGTCAATATAATCCTGGGGCCGATCCTGTCGTTTAAAGTACCGGTGATGATTGCACCAGACCCCATAACAAAAAAAGCCACGGAAGACGCACCCGATATCAAAGCCCTGGACCAACCAAATTCCTGTTGTAGTTCCTTGAAAAAAACGCCGTATGTAAACATCGCTCCGATGCACACCGCCTGGATGAAGAAACTGGCGGCGACAATATTGTATCCATAGAAATACCTTGTTTTCAATATACCTCCTTCCGATCCTATTCTGGAACGTGTGTTCTGAATTGCTGATCGGGCAAGATCATTTCACATCGATAGATTCCATGATCTTACCGGCTATGATGTCAACTCCCTCACCGAGAAAACACTCTATGGGAATTTTATCCAGATATCCGTTATCCCAAGGCAGATTGTATTCATTGATGAGGTTGTTGATCTTGTTAAATTTATTCCCCAGAGCATCTTTCTTTTCCGAAGCCGTGAGATCACCCTTGAAATTCACATGGAGTAGCAATACATGACGAATCCTGTGACCCGTGCCGAGAAGAGGAATGATAACAACAGGGGCATTGTCGGTTTTCCCGAGACCGGCATAGACCTCACCGACATTGATGATATTCCGTTTTGTTCCCTTGAGCGGTCCCGGTTTTCCATCAACCCGTGATTTCATCCTGAGGGAGACACCGCCCTTCTTGTTTATAGATATTGTGGTGAAATCCGCCGGTTTTCCGTCATAATTCAGATCTCTGATATCATAGAGGCTATAGCCCCTTATATCAGAGATGGTCTTCTGAAGTCTTTTGATGGTAAATCCGTCGTAGCTTGTGAGATTCTCAAGCGAGAAGTTAAGCCCCTTGATAAAGTCGAAGAGAATGCCCCTCTGCATCTCGCCTTTTCTGCTTGTGCCCACCGTGACCGTTTTTGCCTGATGCCTGATCGCATCGATTGGTCGTGTAAGTTCATCAATCGCCCTTCCGAGGCATATATCGAGCATATCGAAGGGTGACGATGAGGGTCTTTTCCCTTCATATTCCAGCCAGAAATCCTCTACAGGAAGCTTTCCTACAGCGTACTTTAAAAGGAGTGTGATATCCGATGCCACCTCAATACTCATGGAGGAAAAAAAACCTTTGTTTCTTCGATCTCGAAATTCTGAAGAGAATCTTTCTATGATTCTGTGAAGCTCAGTGTCCTCTATCCTCTCAAAAAGAGAGTCATTTTGTTTCTTTATTTCATTCTGTCTAAGAGACAGACTGTTTCTGAATCGACGGAAAAACTCTCCGTCCTCATTGATACTGCATGCCGCATAGTACCCCCCGAGATGGCCGGTAAGGGTGTTCAATATTACAGAAGTAGGAAATGCAGACCGGGGCACGAATATTACCGAATCAGCAATACCGTTGAATCTTGTTTCTCCTTCATCGGCTATGACAATGGTGGAGGCGGCATGTGCCTTGAAAATTGCCACGTCCTTTATAATATCCTCTATAACCATTTCCGGATTTCCCGCCGCGCAGACAATAATGAGGGGTTCTGAAGAAAGGTCTATATGCTTTTTATCCTCAACAATATCGGATGAGATGGTTTTGTAACAGAGCTCGCTCAGCTTTATCCGTATCTCATCGGCGGCAACCTTGTTAGGGCCGCTTCCGACAACCGCCCAGTACCTTTTTTGCTTAGCAACATCCCGGACGGCTTCTCTGATAATCTCGCTTTCCGACAAAACTTTGTCCATTTTATCGGGAGCGGCCTCCAGGTTTGTCAGCGCCACCGCTATTTGGTCGTCCGGCATGGCTCTCACTATTTGCGCGAAATCGAGAGCCAGGACAAAGCCTGCCACGATCTGGGAATAGAAGGCCTTTGTCGATGCCACCGACATCTCTATGTCACGCCCGTCACTGGTATAAAAGACCCCATCCGTCATATGCGTAATATCCGACTGTCTTCGATTAACGATCGAGATGAGATGGGCGCCCCGCTGTTTTGCCATGGTAACGGCACGATTTGTGTCTGTTGTTGTCCCCGATTGTGTCACGGCAATTATGAGTGTATTTTCAAGATTTTCTTCGAGGGGAAAGCCACTCAGTTCGGAAGATGTTTTCGCCTTGACGACTATTCGGGTTTCCCTGAGATATTGAGAGAAGGCGTCTGCTATGGCTCCGCCGGCCACTGCGGCCGTACCCTGACCAATCACATAAATATTATTTAAAAGATCTCTTTCCAGGGCATCCCGCAACCTCGGCGAAATGACATCATCTCCGAGATTGAAGGTCACCTCCGGTATTCCTCTTCCATTGGAAGAAATCTTATACTTTCCTCTCAGCGTTTTTCTGACCGAGAGTGGTGCCTCACGAATCTCCTTCAAAAGGAAATGAGGGTAATCCTTCCGGTCGATATCGCGTGTGGTAATCTCTGCTTTTTCGATCTGTTCCCGGGATATCCGGATGGGTTCTCCATCATAACAGAAGGCGCTTATTCCCCCTGTATTGCCTCCGCCGTTCCTGCTCAGAACAAAAACCTGCCCCCGTGTACGTGAATCCCCCTCGACCCGCTCAATCTCACCATCCATTTTTATGAAATATGGGGTGAGTTCCACGAGACCGTATAGCTCCGATGAAAACATATACTGATTTTCACAGAGTCCGATATAGAGAGATTGGCCGCTTCCCCTGAGGGCAAGGAAGGCCTTGTCCGGTTCGAGATTGCTCTCCATGGCAATGGCATGGGATCCTTCAAAATCATTGAGGGCCAGCCGAAAGGCCTCGGTCAGTTCATGTCCTTCGTAGAGATATTTTTCGATCTGAAGGGGAATTATCTTCGTATCCGTCGTCACGCGCTTATCTATAATATCGATTTTCCCCTTTTCTATAGTGCTCCTTAATTCACCGTAATTGTCTATATCGCCGTTGAGGGCGACACTTATGGCCCAGTCACCTCTTCCGTAAGCGGGATAATCCTTGTCTTTATGAGACTCATCTGATGGAGTTTCTCTGTCCTCTTCGTGTACAAAATTATTGATGGGATGGCAGTTTTCTTCAGTGATAGAGCCCACCGAGGCCCATCGGGTATGGGCGAGATACATCTCGGATTCTATCTCCTCATCGATAAATATCTCAAACAGTTGATCCGACCGTATTCTTTCTCTCAGGTATTTTCCGTTCTCACCCAGCTCTCCCGTTACGGAAGCCTTTTTATAGGTAAAGGAAACCGTAGAGTTGACTTTTGTGCCCGGTTTATAGGAGATATGCAGTGAACCATCGGCGAGATCACCCGGTTTCAGTCTTTTTTCCCATTCATCGTATAGTCCACGATTCCTTATGTCTCGCAGGGCTTTGTCCAGGGCGCCCCTTTCTTTCAGGGCAAATGTTATTTGTATTCCAGCTGAGTCTCTCCCCCTTACCTCCAGGCGGTCGAGTGAGCTCAAAAGGAGATTAATGTTTCTGTATTTCCTGAAACCTTCCTTCGATATCCCCTTTCTTCCCTTCGGTCCGGCGAGGTAAATTATCTTATCCATGTTGGAGAGAACATCCCTTTCGATGCCCCACACACAATCCCTGAAGAGGATAAGGGCGTTGTTGACATACTCCATATCGGCTGTCAAGAAATGGCCGGCATTTTTCTCCACCAGTTTTTCCTCTTTCACGAGAAAGGCATTCATTCCCCGATAGAGGTCTTTCAGTTTCATCTCCTTTTCACCATCAAAAAAAATGCCCTCAATAAATGAATCCTGCTTCAGCCTGAGGACATTCTCCTCAACAGTTCTGAGTAGATTATCACCGCCGAGGTAGTATTCCCTTGAGATTTCATGAGCTGTCAATTTTTTCAGATTGTTTTTTTTGATTTTTTTGAAGATATTCGAAAGGTTTTCCGCTATATCTTTTTCTTCAACACTGGTGTTTCTCTTTACCGCCAGGATTCCAGAGAGTCCGCAGAAGAGAATATCTGGAATCGAAGGAAAGATAATGAGCGCATTGGGAAGAACATGTCGCGGATTCCTTCCGACGGCTATCTTCCAGTTTTTAAGACATTTCAGTATTTTCAGAGTGATATTTATGATCTGGTTTATCATTTTTTCCGGAATCCCGACTATCTCGTCTTCGCATACTTTAGAGATGCCTCGATAAACCTGTGGAACAGGGGGTGAGGCTTTATCGGCTTCGATTTAAATTCCGGATGAAATTGACAGCCCAAAAACCAGGGATGATCGCCAAGCTCCACGATCTCAACGAGGTGGCCATCCGGTGACGTGCCGCTGATGCGGAGGCCCTTATCAGTTAATATATTTTTATACTCATTATTGAATTCATAGCGGTGTCTGTGGCGCTCGCTTATCTTTTTCGTTTTATACCCTTCAAACGCAAAGGTGTCTGTCTCCAGAAGGCAGTCATAGGCTCCCAGTCTCATCGTTCCGCCCATATCGATAACATCTTTCTGTTCCGGAAGAAGGTCGATCACCGGATAGGCCGTCTCACCGTCAAATTCAGCGCTGTTTGCCCCTTCCAGGTTGCACAGGTTCCGCGCGCATTCCACGACGGCCATCTGCATACCGAGACAGATGCCGAAAAATGGCACCTTATTTTCACGGGCGTAGGTTACGGCCTGTATCATACCTTCGATACCCCGTTTACCAAATCCTCCCGGAACGAGAATACCCCCCGCATTTTTAAACTGATCCGTAATTCCTTCCCTTTCTATCTGCTCCGAATCGACAAAATCGAGATGAACTTTGCAGTCATTCGCGATACCACCATGAATAAGTGCCTCATTCAGGCTCTTGTAAGAATCTGCCCAGTCGACATATTTACCCACAATGGCGATAGAGACCTCATTTGAAGGATTTTTAATCTTTTCACTGAGTTTTTCCCAATCATTCAGACGAGACTGACCTGTCCAGATATTGAGGAGATCGACAATCTTCTGATCCACCCCTTCCCTGTGATAGATAAGGGGAACCTCGTAAATACTTCCCACGTCCTTGGCGGTGAAAACAGCTTCCACTCCGACATTACAGAAAAGGGATATCTTTTCCCTGATCTCTTTTGAGAGGAACTCTTCCGTCCGGCAGAGAAGTATATCGGGCTGGATCCCTATCTCCCTCAGTGCCCTGACACTGTGCTGGGTTGGTTTTGTCTTTACCTCTCCAGCCGCTTTAAGGTAGGGAACCCATGTCAGATGGATAAAGATCGCATTTTCTCTGCCAACCTCATTTCTGAACTGCCGTATTGCCTCGAGAAAGGGGAGGCTTTCGATATCACCCACCGTGCCGCCTATCTCAACGATCGCCACATCAAACCCCTTGGCCGCTCCCCTGATATAGTCCTTGATCTCGTTCGTGATATGAGGAATTACCTGAACGGTACCACCCAGATACTCTCCCCTCCGCTCCTTTGATATGACGGAAAAATAGACCTGCCCCGTGGTCAGATTGTTTTCCTTTCCCATGGGTGTATTTACAAATCTCTCGTAATGGCCCAGATCCAGATCCGCTTCTGTACCGTCATCCGTCACATACACCTCCCCATGCTGAAAGGGATTCATTGTGCCCGGATCGACATTGATATAGGGGTCCAGCTTCTGGTTTGTAACCTTCAGGCCGCGGCATTCAAGAAGCGCTCCGATTGAAGCGCCCGCAATCCCTTTCCCGAGGGAAGAAAGGACGCCGCCTGTTACAAAGATAAATTTTGTTCTCATTGCTCACACCACCTGTTTCAGTCTTTTCTCATAAATCGCATTTGAATGTAAATTACAATAACACTTTTACGCGTAAGACATCATTCGTTAAAGGCAGCATTTTTGACATCAATAAAAAACTCGGCTTGAATAGCCCCGCGCGGACACACACTAACACAAGTATAACATAATGTACATTTCAGAGGATCGACTGTAAAGATCTCTCCATTACGGGTAATTGCCCCCTGAGGACAGTTCTCTATGCATTTATCGCAAAATATGCAAGTGCCGCAGCTCATACACCTGTCTATCTCATCCTCTTCATCACCGAAATAGAGGGCGTTAATACGACTTCTCGGTACGAGATTTTTCTCGGGGTAGATAAATTTCCTGCCCGTGAGGAGCGCGTGAATTTCAAGCGCGGCAAGCCTTCCCGATCCCACGGCATCGGAAATAAGACCCGGTCTGTGTATGTCACCGCACCCGTAAATCTTCAGATCACTGCTTCTGAACGATTGCTCGGCGGTGACGATATATCCCCTTTCATCTATCAAAACTAAATCAGGGAGAAAAAAGGTGTCCGGTGTCTCTCCTATGCTGAAAAGCACCACATCCGCTTTCAGTTCAGTTCCGTCATTAAAAAAGATCTTTTCTCCGTCCAGTCTTTCCACAAATTTTGGCCAGAGAATATCCGTCCCCAGTTTCACGGCTGAGTCCAATTCATGCCCGAAGGCAAGGGGTTTCTGAATATCCAGAGCGGTCACCTTTTTCGCCCCAAGCCTCCATGACTCACAAGCGATATCCATACCCACGTTACCCGCGCCGATGATCACGATCTCACTTTCCGAGAGATTCATATCCTTCCCTTCGTTGATGTCAATGAGAAACTGCAGACCTGAAAGAATTCTTTCTCCCCCCGGGTATTCTATTCTCCTGGCTATGTGAGCGCCGGTGGCAACGAGAACAATGTCGCAGTCGCTATAGATTTTTTCAAACATCTCCCGATTGACCCTCTGGCTCGTATTAAATTCGATCGGAAGCGAGGTAATCCTCTCTATATCCCTGTCGAGGGTCCTGTCGGAGAGCCTTTCGCGGGGGATGGCCTTCCTTACCTTGCCGCCAAGATTATCCAAAGCGTCATAGACCCTGACTCTATATCCCCTTCTCGCAAGCTGCCAGGCGGCCGAGAGGCCGGCAGGCCCTGCCCCTATAATAGAGATAACCTGTTCCTTCTCCTCTTCCAAGACATCCGGATTGAAGTCAGGATAGTATTCCCGGGCAAGTTCCTGTAATTTCAGAGGCCTGTCAATCGCACCCCGGTTGCACGCATCCATGCAAGGCGCCGGACAGGCTGTCCCACAAACAGACATCCTGAAGGGCGTATATTCATCCATTAATTTCTGGGCTTCCAGGACTTTTCCGGCCTTGATAAGATTAGAGAAAACCGGTATTGGAATCCCTGTGGGGCATGCGTTCGCACAGGGGGCTGTTAGGTTGAAATGGATCGGAAGGTCGGTTTTGACATTCATCCCGGGCGTATATAATTTGGCGAAGGGCCGGCTACCTTTTTTCGTGATCTTCACAAAATCGTCCGGTACTATGCCATCTGTATCGGTATCAAAATTTCTCGAATATTCCTCGAGTACCTCTTTTAAAAAAGTTTTGTCAGACTCATCGAGCTCGGCAAATATGGCGCCGGTTCCAATCTGGTATTCCTTTACCTCGCCCCTCACGAATATGGCGCCGCCGTGAATGCCGGTCCCCACGCTATATCCCACGGGCGACATTTTGCTGTTTTCCATGTTGAGCACTACGACCCTGCCGCCCGCCATATACTCGCCGCAGTAATCCTTGACCGTTCCGCCAATGATGAGCCAGGGCACGGAATCGAGGTATTCTTTCATGTGTATACCGGCGCGGTACTCCACATTGCCCTTGATGAACAATTTTCCTCCCCGCATTGAATGCCCCGGGATTTCACCTGCCTTGCCGTGGACGATGATTGTTCCCTCGTTCATGGTGTTGCCCACACCATCCTGGGCATTGCCATAAACAACGATCTCAGGCCCGTTCATAAAGGCGCCGAGATCTTGCCCCGGTGTACCATAGATATCAAAGTGGGCCGTACTCTCCAGACCGCCTCCTATATAACGTTGTCCCAGAACATTCTTTAGGACGATTTCGTTTTCTCCCTGCGAGAGCGACTTTTTAATCTGTCTGTTAAGGGCCTTGTAGTAAAGCCCCTTTGTTTCTATCGTCAGCATATCACGCTCCGGCGTGCTTGATTCCAAGAATTCTCAATTCTTCTTCATTCAGACCCACGCCGCGCAATCTGTCCCTGTTTCCCCTTAAGGCCTCGATAGCGCTTATTCCCATAGATCCCATAAGCTCTTTTATCTCTTCTCCCCAGGCACGCAGAAGGTTGGTAAGCGCCTGCGCTGCTTCATCCACATCAATTCTCTCCGCCAGGCCGGGCTTATTTGTCGTAATACCATAGGGACACCGTCCCGTAAAACAGCGCTGGCAGACATTGCACCCGAGAGCGATTAAGACGGGAGTTCCCAAATAAACCGCATCAGCGCCGAGGCATATAGCCTTCAACACATCGGAAGAACTCTGTATGCCACCCGATGCCACGAGGCTGACCGTGTTTCTGATCCCCTCTTCCGTAAGCCTCCTGTCAGCGGCAGATATGGCAAGCTCTATGGGGATACCCGTATTCTGGCGAATCTGAAGCGGTGTGGCTCCGGTACCTCCACGAAATCCGTCAATTGCAATAATGTCGGCTCCCGCACGTGCAATGCCGCTTGAAATGGGAGCCACGTTGTTGACAGCTGAAATCTTCACCGAGACGGGAATTTTGTAATCAGTCGACTCTTTTATGGCGTAGATGAGCTGCCTCAGATCCTCTATGGAATAGATGTCGTGGTGCGGCGCAGGAGAAAGCGCATCGGACCCCTCGGGAATCATTCTCGTTTGCGAAATAGCTTCGGATACCTTCTCACCCGGGAGGTGGCCTCCGATTCCCGGCTTGGCGCCCTGTCCGATCTTTATTTCCACCGCGGCAGCCGATTTCATATAACCTTCGCTGACACCGAACCTTCCCGAGGCAACCTGGACAATCGTATTCCCACCGTACTTTCTCAGCCTTTCGTGAAATCCGCCTTCTCCCGTATTCCAGTAGGTGCCCATCTCCCGCGTTGCCTTTGCCGCGGCTTTCTGGACCCTGAGATTCACGGCGCCGAAACTCATGCCCCCGAACATGATCGGCACTTCCAGCTTGAGCTGCGGGCCAACCTCGCCACCGTACCGTTCCGCCTTCCGGCCCAGGTAGCGCCTGATCTCCATCGGCTCACGGAGAGGATCAATGGAGGGATTGGTAACCTGGCATGCATCAAACATCATATGGTCAAAATATCGCTTCTGAGGACCCGTTGCTCCAGTACCAACCAGTAACACCCCTCCCTCCGAGCCAGCCTGACGCCAGATATTGTTTACCGGTTCCGTTTTCCAGTAACCGTGGGAGGTATGCATCGGCTCCGACACAATATGAATGGCACTTTGGGGACACATCTTGACGCAACGCTGACATGAATTACAGGCCCGCATGTTTGCCCACGGACGATACAGAATATCACCGTTTTTTTCCTTAAGCGGTTTGATCGAAATCTCCCCGAAGGAACATTCCTTTACACATATGTTGCAGCCGTTCTTATAGTCACACCTATCAAGGTCGAACTCGGGATGGAAGGGGGGTCGTACTTTCCAATTGTTTTTCATGCTCATCTTTTCACTCACGGTCAGAATTCCTCGAGAAAATCTATAATCACCGGTTCACCGCCCTTGGGTGACCAGATACGCTCCACATCCGGTGAAAGGAGCCTGATACTGCACTCCTCCGATGATGCATAGTAGGTGTCCCCATCTTTTGCGCAGACCACGGGGCGGAGTTTGTTCCTGTCATTGAGAACAATGGCACCATTCTTGTGGGTAAGGACGATCCCGAAGGGCCCGTTCACTATGGCAGGTCCGTAAATCTGTCTGAGATACCGCTTCTTTCCATCACTTGTACGATCAATTTCATCCCACAGTGAAGGGGCCATCACATAGCAGGCATCCTCCTTTGTCAGGCCGTCCAACCTCGTCAGCTTATCGTATATGTAGGATATGACCTCCGTATCGGTCTCGAGCATGCAGTAATACCCGAACATCTCGAGCCACCGGACGTTTGTCCCGTAACTGGTAATTTCGCCATTATGGACCACCGCCTTGTCGAGAAGAGTGAAAGGATGTGCCCCTCCCCACCAGCCCGGGGTATTAGTAGGAAAGCGATTGTGGGCGGTCCATGTGTACCCCCTATAATTCTCTATCCTGAAATAATCGGCTATATCCTCGGGATAGCCTACTCCCTTGAATACACCCATATTTTTTCCGGAAGACAGTACGAATGCCCCCTCCATCTTGTTGATGGTCATCACCACCTCAACGATATAGTCCTCTTCCGTCTGTTTTGGGCCTATAAACTCTTCGATAGGTTTCAGAAAATACCGTTTAAAATGTGGTCCTTTGCTTACGCGATCATTCGGATATACTGGTATCTGCTCCGACTGATAGATATACGTCCTGGTTTTCAGGTAATCCTCGATGATGGAAATAACGGGGGTGTTTTGCTCTCCTTCATACATGATATGAAAGGCATACTTGTCTTTGTTCTCAGGATATAAACCATAGGCTGCGAATCCGCCTCCCAGACCATTTCCCCTATCCCTTTGGACTCTTATGGCTTCTCTTATGTGACTCCCGTCTATGAGTTTCCTGTCTGTATTAATAATGCCAACAATTCCACACATACCAGCCCTCCATAAATTTACCCCTGCTGACCACTGCCACCGCGGCCCGCCCAGGCACGTTTCCTTATATCGGAAAGCCACAAAAAGTTCGAATAGAGCGTCCTGGCCACGGTTATCAAATCAGGCTCGATCTCTTCAAAGCCGCGTAATATCTTATCGAGTTCGGGACTTCTCTCGAACCACTGATAGAGCATTCCCCTCGTTACTTCAACATGAAATTGAAGACCAAAGGCGTTACCATATCGAAAGGCCTGATTTTCGCAGTCCCATCCCGTCGCGAGGAAGGTAGCCCCCTGAGGAATATCAAAGGTGTCCTCATGCCACTGAAAGACACTGATCACTTTCGAGATGCCCTGAAAGAGCATGTCGTTCTCCCCCTCCTCGGTAATAAAGATGTTTTTCCAGCCCAGTTCTTTTTTATTCGCCTTTCTCACCCACGCATCACACGCCCGTGCTATCAGCTGTGCACCGAGACATATTCCGAGGAGGGGAATATTATCATCTATTGCTTTTCGTAAAAATATGATCTCATCGTTCAAAAAAGGGTATCGGTCCCCATCATGGACGCTCATGGGTCCCCCCATGGTAATAATGGCGTAATACTCCATGGGGTCACTTGGAAGGATTCCCCCCTGAGAGAGATCCACTCTCTGGACATCAATGTCCTGCGATATCAGAAACTCTCCCAGGGTACCGGGTCCCTCAGATTCCACATGGGTTATAATAAGTGCCTTTTCCATCACAATCAAAGGATAGGCAGGTATTTGCCCAGCTCGTAACTACTAACGTGCATGCGGTATTGATCCCACTCAATCTTCTTGTTTTCGATAAACTTGTTGAAGATGTGGTCTCCCAGGGCTTCTCTCACCAGATCGCTCTTCTCTGTCAAAGCTATCGCCTCTCCAAGGTTTCCCGGCAGTGATTCGATACCTTTTGCCTCCCGCTCTTTTGCGGTCATCTCAAAGATGTCCTCTTCAATCGGATCAGCCAGAGTGTAGCCTTCTTCCATACCCTTCATGCCCGCTGCCAGCATAACCGCAAAGGCGAGATAGGGATTACAGGCAGGGTCAGGGCAACGGAATTCCATTCGGGTAGCATTTGCTTTACCCGGCTTGTACATGGGAACACGAATGAGGGCGGAACGGTTTCTCCTTGCCCATGAAATATACACGGGGGCCTCATAGCCCGGCACCAGTCTCTTGTATGAGTTCACCCATTGAGCGACAACAGAAGACAATTCAGGCGCATATTTCAGAAGTCCCGCGATGTAGCTCTTTCCAACACCTGATAAATAATACTCATCCTTTGCATCAAAAAAGGCATTTTCTGATCCCTTGAAAAGGGACTGGTGCACATGCATCCCGCTTCCATTTTCACCAAATACCGGTTTTGGCATGAAGGTGGCGTAAACACCGTGTCTCATTGCTATTTCTTTAACCACAAGACGATATGTCATGGCCGCATCAGCCATGGAAAGCGCCTCTTTATATCGCAAGTCAATCTCATGCTGGCTGGGAGCCACTTCGTGATGACTGTATTCCACCTGAATCCCCAACTTCTCAAGGGTCAAAATTGTGTCTCTTCTTAGATCGCTGGCCATATCCAGGGGGGTCAGATCAAAATAACCGCCACGGTCAAGGAACTCCGGTTTACCTGAATCACTCTTGAAATAAAAGAACTCAAGTTCCGGTCCCACATTCAACATGTATCCCTTTTCGGCAGCCTTTTTCAGGTTTCGCTTGAGAACCCAGCGTGGATCACCTTCATAGGGAGTACCGTCCGGTTTTTGAATATCACAGAACATCCGGGCCACGTTCATTCCTTCACTGGCTCGCCAAGGAAGAATAACGAAAGTCTCCGAATCAGGTTTTGCCATCATATCACTTTCTTCAATCCTGGCGAACCCTTCAATAGATGACCCATCGAAGCCCATTCCTTCTTCAAGACCAGTTTCCAATTCCGCCGGTGTAATCGAAAAACTCTTCAAAATACCTAAAACATCCGTAAACCAGAGACGTATAAACTTTACATTCTGGTCCTTTACCTGTTTTAATACATACTCTTTGTCTTTTTTTGGCATTGCACCTTCTCTTTCTTTTGATATTTTCTTATTAATTCGGCAATTAAACATATCAAACATCATGTTGGGCTTGATCCAGTACTTCAAGCCAATCCTGGATTCCCGCTTCCGCAGGAATAATAGTTTTGACATATACTGTTGCCGGAGTAATAATAAAAAGAGCAACTTTGGTGCCAAAGTCATTAATTTGGGAAAACATGATCTATGATTATGTTTTAATTGATATCTTACCGATGTGACGAGACAGAAAAATGGTGGATATGGTATAAAATCATTACCATTATGTAGGAGTATACTTCGGTAACTACTTTTATGTACGAAAGCGCTTAGAATCTACATTGTATTTCTGGGCTCGCAATCCGATGATTCTTTCCGTGGTACCGAGAATTTTCGCTGCCTGTGACATGTTTCCCCTGGAGGTTTTCAGGGCATCCATTATGAGATCGCACTCATATCGGTCCACCTCGCCCTGTAGCGTTCCATGGGGAATCGTTTCGGAATATGCCGAGGTCTGCAACGTGGAAGGAAGATGATACCCATAGATTACCCCCTCATTGCTGAGAAGAACGGCTCGCTCAATGCAGTTTTCAAGTTCCCGCACATTCCCCGGCCAATGATAAGCCACAAGCATGTCTATAGCGTGTGTGCATATACGCTGAATCCTCTTATTATTTGCCTTTGTGTATCGCTCAACGAAAAAATCGGTTAAAAGCAATATGTCTGCCTTTCGTTCACGAAGGGGGGGGACATAGATGGGAAATACGTTTAACCGGTAGTATAGGTCTTCCCTAAATCGCCCCTCCTTCATTAGACTTTCCAGATTACGATTCGTGGCGGCAATGATTCTCACATCGGTCTTAATGGTGGCAGTTCCACCTAACCGTTCGAACTCGCGTTCCTGGAGCACGCGCAATAACCTTATCTGCACCGTCGGAGAAAAATCACCTACCTCATCAAGAAATATTGTGCCTCCTGAGGCCAGTTCAAAACGTCCCTTGCTCTGTGATATTGCTCCTGTAAATGCGCCTTTTTCATGGCCGAAGAGCTCGCTTTCCAGAACTGCTTCAGGCAGGGCGGCACAATTAACCTTAATAAATGGTTTGTTTGCCCTGAGGCTGTTATAGTGTATCGCATTGGCTACCAGTTCCTTCCCCGTTCCGCTCTCTCCGCGAATCAAGACAGTAGCATTACTCTTGGAGACCTGTGCGATGAGGTTATACACCTCCCGCATTCCCTTCGAATTTCCTATGATGTTTGCCGGATGAAACCGATTCTTTAATTCACCCTGTAGCCGGAGATTTTCCTGTATAAGAAACTCACGCTCTTCCTGCGCTTTCTGACGAAGATGCACGGCCTGTGCCACCATGGCCGCGATAATTGACAAAAGACGGACATCCTCTTTGAGAGACACGGATTCATCAAATAATCTGTCTGCGCTTAACGTACCGATTACATCTTTTCCGATTTTTATGGGAACACATATGAATGAAATATCTTTTTTCTCTAAATTCCTGCGGGAACCCGTACGGTTCAAAAATAGAGGCTCATCGGAAATGTGAGGAACAATTACAGGCTGACCCGTTCCCACCACCTTACCTGTCACACCCTCCCCTATCTTATATTTGCCCAGTTCTTTCTCTTTTTCGGAGAGCCCGTGGGCAACCTCGATATAAATGTCTCCAGTTTTTCTGTTCAGGAGTGTCAGTGTGCCGCGAGTCATCCCCATGCGTTCCGCCAGAGCGCTAAGCACAGGGCCAACTGTTTCCCGGAGATCCATACTTTTGCCCAAAGCCTGGCTGACTTCCCAGAGAAGGGATAATTCCTTAATTTCTCTATTGATAGTTATGCCCTTACACTGAGAGTTGGATTCCATTGGATGATTACCTTGTCTGGAAATTTGGTACCGGAATGTCAAATTTTACGGAACCATATCATATTCCATGGTCAATATCAAAGCTTTGTTACAAGATTGTCGTTTTAAGTGTTTATTCATACGGTAACGTAATATCATCAGTATTTCTCTTGTCCGTATTGTTCCTGTTATATCGATAAGTTATCTTGTCGTGATACCAATGGCATTGTAATTGCTTTCTTCCAGAAACGTCAGATTCAGTAATTTTAGGAGGAAAGAATATGAATGCTGGAGATACAGCGTGGGTAATGGTCTGTGCCGTACTGGTGTTTATTATGACCCCAGGGGTAGCCTTTTTCTATGGGGGGATGGCGAGGAGAAAAAATGTCCTCTCCATTCTGACGCAGTGTTTTGCCATTATTTGTTTGGTGAGTCTGCAGTGGGTATTATTCGGATATTCACTGTCATTCGGCCCTGATACGGGCTATGGCATTATCGGAGGCTTGGACTGGATCGGTCTCAGAGGCGTAGGCCAGGAGCCCAGTGCCGTGTATGGCAGCACGCTACCGCATCTGGTCTTTATGATATTCCAGGCAATGTTTGCCATTATCACCCCGGCACTGATGGTAGGAGCCTTCGCCGGGCGGATGAAATTCTCCGCGCTTATTCTCTTCACGCTCCTGTGGACGACATTCGTCTACGATCCCATAGCGCACTGGGTCTGGGGAGCTGGAGGCTGGCTGGGAGGAATCGGCGCCCTCGACTTCGCGGGCGGTATCGTTGTCCATGTCAGCTCGGGTATTTCGGCACTGGTTGTGGCCATTTTGATCGGGAAGAGAGTTGGGTATGAGAAACAATCGTTCGCTCCTCACAACCTGCCGATAACCTTTCTGGGCGGAGCGCTCCTGTGGCTCGGCTGGTTCGGGTTTAACGCGGGAAGCGCCCTCGAAGCGGGAGGGCTTGCCGCGAATGCGTTCGTAACCACCAACACTGCTGCTGCCGCCGCGGGTATGGCGTGGGCTTTCATGGAATGGAAGATGGATGGAGCGCCGACGGTCCTCGGGATCGTCAGCGGCGTGGTCGCGGGACTGGTCGCCATCACACCGGCCTGCGGATTTGTAAGCGTCCTGTCTTCAATACCGATCGGACTGATTGCGGGCATCATCTGTTACCTCGCGGTCGCCAAGCTCAAACCTTTCCTCGGGTACGATGACGCACTCGATGTCTTCGGCGTCCACGGTATCGGCGGCATCTGGGGGACGCTCGCAACCGGAATCTTTGCAGCAGTGGCGATCAACAGCGGCGGGGCGGACGGCCTTCTGCTGGGCAACACGAAACTGTTCTTTGCCCAGTTGATCTACCTTGCCGTGTGCATAACGTACGCTCTGGTGGTCACCTGGATCCTGTACAAGATCGTCGATGCACTGGTCGGAATGAGGGTTGACAAACAGAGCGAGCTGATCGGTCTCGATCTGACTCAGCACAACGAATCAGCGTATACCGTGTTGGAATAGGAGGCACGTACCATGAAATACATTATTGCAATTGTCCAACCCCATAAGTTGGAAGAGGTAAAGCAGGCCCTTGAAGATGAGGAAATTCACCTGATGACCGTATCCACCGTCCTCGGCCAGGGAAGACAGAAGGGGCGCACGCAGGTATACCGGGGAGCAAAGGAGAGCGGCGGGCTCCTCAAAAAGGTCAAGTTTGAGATCGCGGTGAACGAAGAGTTCGTCGAACGAACCGTCAACACCATCACGAAGGCGGCACAAACGGGACAGATCGGAGATGGAAAGATTTTCGTCTTGGACCTTCAAGATGTAGTACGAATAGGGAGTGGTGAACGCGGGGGCGTAGCCATCAATTAGCTTCCATCCGGGGGGCTCTTCCCGCAATTTCTGCGCTTTCCTGTGCGCGTTCTCGCACGCAGACAGGTCAATCTGTGGGATTGTTTGTGCGGCGTACATTAGTACGCTCCACTTTAGACAGCCTTCTTCAAGATTCCCTGTGTGCACGTATCCCGTTCGGATTCAGGGGAAGGTGCTGCAAATGCCTTCGTCGCCACAAACACTGCTTCAGCTGTCTGAAAATGAGCGCCTAACAGTAGCAAATTACCTTTCTCTGCACAATATCTGCAAGTATCTTCAGATTTACTTCACTAACATCGAAAACCTGCACAACATCCCGGTATTTCACAAAATCAGGGACAAATTCTTCCAGTTGATTGGTAAATTTCCCCAGCCATGGCACATTAAAGATCACACCTTTTTCACCCGGGAAAATGGCTATATAAAAGATGCCCGTTTCCACAAGATCCTGGAAGAAGTGAGTCCCATAGGACAGCTCTGGCATAAGATTGCCGTCCGAATAGGCAATTTCGCCCAGTACCGAGATGTTGTTTATCTCGGAAAATCCCACTGGAACTCCCAGCGAGGGTGTCGTTGAGCCCCACCTTCCAGGGCCAAGCAACATAACATGGAATTCTTCTCTGTTTTCAATCTGTCCGTTCAGTCTCCCCACGAGTCTGGCAATTTCATATTTTTCCTGAAGAATTAAACTCGTGTACTTTGCCGGGTCAACATAAACAATCCTGTCCACTGACTCCATAAACCCACCGCCGAAAAAATTACCTTCGAATTGAAAGAGGACATTGCCTTTCTCGACATTCTTTGGGAATTCAACCCTCTTTCCTTCCCCCTGTATTTGAAGAGGTCTGCACTGTACCAGATTGATCTTAAAGTCATCTTCATCGGTAAAATTCACCGTGAATTCTATATCAACTGGATAGTCATAGATCGTTTCAAGTTTCCTGAGCATTCTCCGCATAATCGCGGTAAATTGAGTTCCCGAGAGAAAATCATCAAAGGTGATTATCCATGCCGCCTGATCTTTTATCCCGAGTTCACGCATCTTTTGATCGGTCTCGTGGTCTCTTATTCCAAGCCTGTTCATTCTTATGTCAAGCCCTTCGCCCGACAGCGTGAACACCGACTTCGTTTTTAGATTGTTTTGCACGAGATCGAGAAGGTCCACGTCGCGTTGAGAAAATTTCCGCGTATCTTCCATTCCCGCATGGGGCTTCAAAAGGGGAAGGTCCAACGCTACGATTCTCGGGTAATCTCCTTCAACCCTGTTCACCGCCCTCGTTCCAAGTCCGAATACCAGACGCAGCATACCCGCCTTGGGATCTATTTCCTTATTCCACACGAAGGTATTATGGGAGATACCCACCCCGGCAAGATCGGGAAAATAATAGTGCCCATGATGTGATCCTGAAACCCGCTGAACGAGAAGAGCCATCTGTTCATCAGCCCTTTCAAGTCCCCTTTGCATGCGATAGGCCAGTGCATCCTCATTCATGGCACTGGCATATATTGTACGAACAGCTTTTTCAAGCTGGGCGTACCGCTCATCGGGAGTCCCCTGATTAACCAGAAAAATGCTCTCATATTTGCCTGCAAAGGCATTCCCAAAGGAATCTTCCAGCAGGCTGCTTGATCGTACGATAATAGGTGACTGCCCGAAATATTCAAGCATCCTGTAGAACTGTTCCCTGACTTCATCGGGAAAGTGGCCGAGCTTCATTTTATCCCGTAATATTCGCGCCGCCTTGAAGTAGCCCCCTTTCGTCTTTTGATCCATCCGCAATTTCCACCAGTTATTCTGTACCAGGTAGGTGTAGAAGACATCGGAGCCTATATAAAAGGAGTCATGATCTTCCAAAAGTGCCCTCCAGTCAAAGCTTTTGTCGCGCTCCAGAATCTTCCTGGCAAGGAGCATTCCTCCCGTTTTTCCGCCAAGAAGACCTGTGCCGATCAACCTTTCTCTTATCCTTAAGAGATCTTCTAGAGAAAAGTTATCTTTCATGAGGATAGCCATCCTGGGATCTCTGGTAATCATAATTCTGCATATCCTCTCTATCATGTCCTCTTCTTTTTCGGATTCCCAAGGCTTTTCAAGGAGGCTCTCAGCATCAATAAATAATCTGTCCCAATAATCAAGATTCCTCTCACTGCGTTCCTCTTTCTTTTTTGACATGTCGGAAAATAAATTCGCCGCGTCCACGCTGTCTATAATAGGCACGAATTCATCCCCCTCTTTTTTGTGCGGAAGAAACATGGTGGGCGAATAGCGCTTCCAGACCTTCAGAGGATGAACATAGATGTTGCCCTTATCATTATAAACATCGAGAAGGACCTGTGTCGTTTCACGAACTCGCGCAATTGTCTGGAAGGAATGGCTTCTCCTGATAATGGCAAAGTACGCGATGGTATCCAATTCAAAAAGATAGGGACAGGTGATAAGAAAGAAATTTCCCACCATCAGATCGGTAGACCATTCCGAAAGTAAATTGGAAAGACAGTCAAAGACGTAACAGGCGCCTATACCTTCTTTTGTGATGATGTCATAGACTTCTGTCGAGAATGTCTCAAAACCACTTGCCGGATTCAGGTGATAGGTGACTACCTTTTCCCCGGGTTTTACAAGGGGTGCGTGATCGGCAAACCGTACATACACGAGCTCCCTTTTGTCCTTCAGTGCCCTTTCAGCAAAGAGACCAGCGACATATCTGTAGTCTTCGAGATCATCCACCTGCCAGACCACGTTATCCCCGATTCTAAGGCCGCTTATGATATTATCAAGGGATTCGTGGCCCGTACTTACGGGCTGAGAGCTTTTGGAGGTCCTCCTGTCAAACCGTTCTTTCTCCTCCACCGCATCCTGATGTTCTTCCTCCTCCTGCTGTAGCACACGAACCGCCTGCGCGATCATCGACGCGATAATTGTAAGAAGACGAAGATCTTCCTTCAGAGAGACCGATTCATCGAAGAGCCTGTCCGCGCTCAGTGTCCCCATCACCTCTCTCTGGTTTCTTATGGGAACACAGATAAATGATATATCTTCTTTGGGAAGATTTTTACGCGCCCCTGTTCGATCCAGAAACAGGGGTTCGTCGGAAATCCTGGGCACAATCATGGGTCTCGCCGTTTCAACCACTTTACCGACAACACCTTCCCCTATCTTATATCTCCCCCTTTCTTTCTGGGCCTTGGAAAGGCCGTGGGTGGCCTCGATAAAGATCTCCCCCGTTTGTCGGTTAAGCAGGGTAATAAAGCCTCTTGACATTCCCATATATTTATCAAGGGCTCGCAGGATGGGAGCTCCAATTTCTTTGACATTTTTCTCCTCTTCCAAGATTCTACTGACATCCCACAGGAGTGATAATTCTTCGGTTCCCCTTATGGAAGCTGAATTCTGATTCATTTACGTTCGTCTCCTTCTAAACCTAAAAGCATCAATGCTGTTTATTTTATATAACAATATCAGAAAATCACCTGTTCATTTTGTAAATTTCCTGAAGCGGCCTCACAATCAGCTCTTTTACTCTGAGGGCGCTGACAGCGTTAACCATCGCTTTAGCGCCGGAAATTGTCGTTACAACCGGTATGTTACGTGAAACTGCGGCACTTCGAATCCTTATCTCATCGCGCCCCGGTTTCGGACCGCTCGGTGTATTGATAAGGAGCTGAACGTCTCTGTTCTTGATGTAATCCAGCACATTCGGTCTTCCTTCATCAAGACGCGGCAGTTGCGTTACTGCCACACCATTTTCCAAGAGTTTTTTTGCCGTACCCGGAGTTGATAATATCTCGAATCCCAGACCGGCAAACTGTTTTCCAAGATCTATGGCTGCATGTTTGTCATAATCCTTCACACTTATAAAAACCTTTCCGGCGTCCGGGACCATCTGCCCCGCCGCAATCTGACTCTTTGCGAAAGCTATCCCCAGATCGGGATCTATTCCCATCACCTCTCCCGTGGATTTCATCTCCGGACCCAAAAGGATATCGGCGCCATAAAACCTGTTGAATGGGAGCACGGATTCCTTGACCGAGAAATACCGGATTTCGGGGTCCTCTGTGATTCCCTGTTCTCTCAGAGTCTGACCGACCATTACTTTTGTCGCGATTTTTGCCAGTGGTAACCCGGTAGCCTTGGAAATAAAGGGAACGGTCCTTGAAGCCCTCGGATTTACCTCCAGGATGTAGAGATTGTCTCCCTTGACGGCAAACTGGATATTGAGCAGTCCCCTGACTCCAAGTTCCAGCGCCATGCTTTTTGTCTTCTCTCTTATTTCAGAGAGCATCTTCTCGCTCAGCGAATAGGCGGGGAGTACCATGGCGCTGTCTCCCGAATGGATGCCAGCATGCTCTATATGCTCCATAATCCCGCCGATCACCACATCCATGCCGTCCGAAACGGCGTCAACATCAACCTCTATGGCGTCTTCGAGAAATTTGTCTATAAGTATGGGGTGATCTGGTGACGCATCAAACGCCTCCTCAACGAATCCCCTGAGATCGGCTCTGGACCAGACTACTGCCATGGCCCGTCCACCAAGGACGTAGGATGGCCTGATAAGAACAGGATAGCCGATCCTTTCGGCTATCTCTTCCGCTTCTTCAAAGGAGAGCGCCGTGTCATTTTCGGGTTGTTTTACACCGAGCATATCGGCCATCTCCTTGAAGAGTTGCCGGTCCTCGGCGCGGTCAATGGCCTCGGGGGGCGTTCCTAAAATTTTTACACCGTTTCGCGCAAGCGGCAATGCCAGATTGAGCGGCGTCTGACCACCCAACTGGACAATAACCCCTTCGGGCTTTTCAGTATTTACAATATTCAAGACATCTTCCAGTGTTAAAGGTTCAAAATAGAGCCTGTCGGATATGTCATAGTCCGTTGATACTGTCTCCGGATTGGAATTTACCATTATCGTTTCATATCCAAGCTCTCGAAGTGACATTGATGCGTGAACGCAACAGTAATCAAATTCTATACCCTGGCCTATTCTGTTAGGTCCGCCGCCGATAATCATAACTTTCTTCGTGTCTCCCCCGCGGCTTTCATCCTCTTCCTCGTAGGTAGAGTAAAAATATGGCGTATATGCCTCAAATTCCGCGGCACATGTGTCAACAAGCTTATAAACAGGTGTAATTCCGTTTTTCTCCCGAATGGCACGTACCTCAAACTCGGTCATCCCGATAATATCGCCTATCTGCCTGTCGGAAAACCCAAACCTTTTAGCGCTTCGCAGCAGCTTTGCAGGAATATTCTTATCTTCCCTGCAGGTCTCAATCACTCTTTCCGTATCCATGATCTCCTGTATGTTGCTTAGGAACCAGGGATCAATCCGGGTGAGTCTGGCAATATGGTCAATGGACATGCCCATTCGAATTGCCTGCTTTATATAGAACAGTCTTTCCGGTGTCGGACGGACAAGCATTGCGTCAACGTATTCCGGTTCCAGTTTTTCATTGAATTTATAATCAAATCCATGGAGACCTGTCTCCAGCCCCCTGAGGCCCTTCTGCAGAGCCTCCTTGAATGTACGACCAATCGCCATCGTCTCCCCCACCGATTTCATGGATATGGTAAGTGTATCGTCCACGCCGGGGAATTTTTCGAAGGCGAAACGTGGTATCTTAACTACACAGTAGTCTATGGCGGGCTCAAAGGATGCGGGGGTCTGTTTCGTAATATCATTCGGGATCTCATCGAGGCTGTATCCAACGGCAAGCTTCGCGGCAATCTTTGCGATAGGGAAACCTGTTGCCTTCGATGCCAGGGCCGAGGACCGGGAAACACGCGGATTCATCTCTATAACAACGACACGGCCCGTTTCCGGATCCACGGCAAACTGTATATTCGATCCTCCGGTGGCAACACCGATCTTTCGAATGACTGCGATCGACGCATTCCTCAGATACTGGTATTCTCTGTCGGTCAATGTCTGTGCCGGCGCGACGGTAATAGAATCACCTGTATGAACCCCCATGGCATCGAAATTTTCGATGGAACAGATGATAACGACATTGTCCTGCTGATCACGCATGACCTCCAGTTCATATTCCTTCCATCCAAGGACGGATTCCTCTATCAGTATCTCTCCTATCATGCTCTGCTCTATGCCGTTGGAGGCTAATCCTTCAAACTCCTCATCATTATAGACCAGAGAACCGCCTGTACCGCCGAGCGTGAAGCTGGGCCTTATGACAAGCGGGAACCCCAGATCCCCGGCGATTTTCCACGCATCTTCCATAGAATGGGCAACTTCGCTTTTTGGAACATTGAGTCCGATTTCCTCCATCGCCGTCCTGAATTTGTCCCTGTTTTCAGCCATCTTTATCGCCGCAAGATCGGCGCCGATCATCTCAACATCATATTTCTCGAATATTCCTTTTTCGGCCACCTCAACGGCTACATTCAGAGCTGTCTGACCGCCTATCGTGGCGAGTACGGCCTGTGGCCGCTCCTTCTCCAATATCTTCTCGATGGTATCCACCGTTATCGGCTCTATATATGTCCTATCAGCCATTTCCGGGTCGGTCATTATGGTGGCCGGATTTGAGTTCAACAAAACTATCTTGTAACCCTCTTCCGCCAGGGCCTTGCAGGCCTGTGTACCGGAATAATCGAACTCGCACGCCTGTCCGATAACGATAGGGCCCGAGCCGATAATCAGTATCTTCTTTAAATCAGTACGTTTAGGCATATATTATTTGTATTCCCATTCAGAGGTAACAGACATCACGACTATCCCTTACATCCCTTCTTCACGATCTCTTTATCATCTCCACAAAACGCCCGAAGAGATATCTCGCATCGTGTGGTCCCGGACCCGCCTCTGGGTGAAACTGTACCGAAAATATGGGCAGTTCTCTGTGCCGGATACCCTCCAGGGTATTATCGTTGAGATTGACATGTGTCATCTCTATCGCCTCCCTGTCCAGAGAATCCATATCTACGCAAAAACTGTGATTCTGAACGGTGATATCGATTTTACCCGTTTTCAGATCTTTTACCGGGTGATTTGAACCGTGATGACCAAACTTCAGCTTGAATGTTTTACCCCCCATAGCGAGACTCAGAATTTGCTGACCCAGGCAGATGCCGAACATCGGGATATTTCCATTGCCCATAAGCTTTCTGGTGGTTTCAATCGCATATTTCACCGCACTGGGATCACCGGGTCCGTTCGAAAGGAGAATTCCTTCTGGCTCATGCGCCATGATATCATCAATTGGAGTATTAGCGGGAAGGACCGTAATGTTACAACCCGCAGTGTAAAGCTGATTCAGGATACTTTGTTTCACACCGAAATCCATGACAATGACCCGCGGACCATCCTGCTCTTTAAAAGAATAGGGCCTGCTACAGGTCACACTCGCTACCAGGTCACGCCCTTCCAGTCCGGGTGATGCAATGGCTTTTGCAACAAGTGAACCGGTATCATGATCCACCGTCGATATAATTGCCCTCATGGCGCCTCTCGTCCTGAGATGCCGGGTCAGCGCCCTCGTATCGATACCTTGGATTCCTATGACGCCGTTTTCTTCGAGATAGGAACCAAGATCTTTTTGTGATCGCCAGTTGCTCGTTATCCTGCTCAGTTCCCCTATGACAAACCCTTCAAGCCAGAGAGCCCTTGACTCCGAATCCTCTTCATTTACCCCGTAATTGCCTATCAGGGGATAGGTCATTGCCACTATCTGTCCCTTGTAGGAGGGATCGGTCAGCACTTCCTGGTAACCGGTCATTCCTGTATTGAATATCACTTCTCCACAGCGCTCACCGGATGCACCAAATGATACACCTTCAAATATCCTTCCGTCTTCCAATGCAAGAAATGCCTTCATAGTTTCAAATTACTCTCTTCACCGATCTACCCTGTCATAACCTTTTTACCGTCAACCCATTCCCCCCCGTCAAGATCAAGCAGGCCGAGTTCCGAAAGCTGCTTCCTCGAAACGGGGGAAGGTGCCTTACTCAAAGGACAATAGGCGCTCCGGTTCTTAGGAAAGGCTATAACTTCACGAATAGATTCCGTTTTCAGTATCATGGCAATAACCCTGTCCATCCCCAGAGCAAGGCCCCCGTGAGGCGGGGTCCCGTATTCGAGGGCCTTCAGAAAGAAACCGAATTTTTCAGCCACGTCATCATCCGATATTTTCAAGGCCCCGAAAATCTTTTTCTGAAGACTTTTTTCATGGATTCTGATACTGCCACCGCCGAGTTCTTCGCCATTGACAACCAGATCATAGGCCCGGGATTTGAGTGCAAGAAGCTCTTCCCGGTTTTCCGGATTGAAATCTGTTCGGTCGGGTGCGGTAAAGGGATGGTGATTCGATGTGATCCGCCTGTCTGTCAGGGAAAAGAGCGGAAACTCTGTAATCCAGGTGGGACAATATATGCCCTCCCTGATAAGATCAAGCCTTTTTGCGAGATGCAACCGCAGCTGTCCCAGAACGGATAAGACCGCATCCCGGGAGGTGTCGGCAATCAGTATAATAACGTCACCATCCTCGGCCCCAAACCGTTCGATAATCTTCCGTCTTTCCTCCTCGCTGAAAAACTGAACTATATTGGATTCAAGCGTTCCTCCGGCTACCCTCATCCAGGTCATTCCTTTCGCACCGAAAGATGGGACAATCTTCTTTGCATATTCGTTTTGCAGTACATTTTTGCTCAGTCTTTCCGACTGTCCTTTGACATTTATTCCCTTTATCACGCCTCCACCGTCCAGAATCTTTCGAAAAATACCGTATGATGTCTCTCTGAACATATCTGTAACATCTGTAAAACGCAGTCCGAAGCGGGTATCGGGATGATCGCTTCCCATTGTATCCATCGCCTCGTGCCAGGTCATCCTCGGAAAGGGACGCTCAAGTGAAATGTCTCCAAGGGCAAACATACGCTCGGTAAGTCTCTCAACCAGCTCATATATAAATTCCTCATCTATAAAGGATGCCTCAATGTCGAGCTGCGTGAATTCGGGTTGCCTGTTCGGCCGGAGATCTTCGTCACGAAAACAACGTGCTATCTGAAAATATCGTTCAAGTCCACTCACCATGAGGAGTTGCTTGAAAAGCTGCGGCGACTGGGGAAGCGCGTAGAACCTTCCCGGATGTACGCGGCTGGGCACCAGATAATCCCTTGCTCCCTCAGGAGTGCTTTTCGTCAGTATCGGCGTTTCCACCTCGATAAAGGTCTCTTCATCCAGACAGGCGCGAACACATTTGATGATACGGTGCCTCATAATTATATTGCTCTGCATACTGGGACGTCTGAGATCCAGGTAGCGGTACCGGAGTCTCACATCTTCTGCCACAGAACCTGTTCCGTTTACGTCAGCCCCGGCAACCATCGCCTTCTCCGATATGGGAAAAGGGAGCGACCTTGATTTGTTCAGGATCTCCAGTTCGGAAGCTGCTATCTCGATTTTGCCCGTCTCAATATTGGGATTTCCCGTATCCTTTTCTCTCTCAATGACAGTGCCTCTGACAAGAATACAATATTCGTTCTTCAATGCCGATGCCCTTTTGCATATATCGGCAGATGTATTTTCCGGGTTAAATACAACCTGTATGATACCGCTCCTGTCACGCAGGTGAATGAAAAGAACTTCTCCGTGATCACGAAGTGCGTCTACCCATCCGGCAAGTTCCACTTCCCGACCCACATCGGGAAGGCGGTACTCCCCGCAATTTGTACGTTTAGTAAATTTCATCATATCCCTTATTTTATTTCTTGCTGCAATCCGCCGCAAATATCTCCTTGCTGAAGTTTTCGGGAATCTTCGTCGGATAATTCCCGGTAAAACATGCCGTGCATTGAAGGTCTCCCATAGGAACCACACTCAGCATCCCCTCAACCGATAAATATGCCAGCGAATCTGCTCCTATGTACCGGCATGTTTCTTCCACACAGTGAGACGACGCAATCAGTTCACCCTTGCTCGATATGTCGATCCCGTAAAAACAGGGAAAGGTGATAGGGGGAGAGCTTA
>Ga0268278_1000273_pt1 | contig 39308 bp, 28 predicted proteins | sample saktaG_3_FD_190135 | JGI IMG/M metagenome (GOLD analysis project Ga0268278, IMG submission 190135) | Saline water microbial communities from Sakinaw Lake, British Columbia, Canada - sak_2010_1_5_55m | ecosystem: Environmental > Aquatic > Non-marine Saline and Alkaline > Saline ...
GTACGCGATAGAGCAAGCGCTACCCTGCTGGTGTCGATAGTGATCCAGCGTCTGCCCCATTGCTCGGCAACATAGGCGGTAGTGCCACTACCGCAGGTGGGGTCAAGTACAAGGTCTCCGGGGTCAGTGGTCATAAGGAGACAGCGCCCTATGACTTTGGTGTTAGTTTGTACAACATAAATTTTATTCTCTGTAAAACTGCCAGTGATTGTATCAGTCCAGATATTCTTGATCTCTTCTACAGGGAAATCGTCGTAATATCTGATATATCCTAGTGTTGTACCGGCAAGGTAAATCCTATTTGCGATAGCTAATTTCTTCATGCCTTCGGCGTTTGTTTTCCATGTATTATTTGGGCCTGGGTGATATAAAACACCCAAGTACCCAAAATCAAAACCTGTAGCGCCTTGTGATTTTAAATTATCTATTCTATAAATTTTAGCATCGTTCGCTATGTATGATGGATTTAATAGCTCATCCTCTGACATTAACCTTCTTTTGCCATCTGCCAATTCCAGTTTATTGTAAACGGTAAAATCCTCACTTCCATAGGGTTTGATCCGAAATACTGGTTTGAATTTCACGTTCTCAGCATTTTTTGCATACCAAAGCAAATAATTATTCTGTCTCGAAAGTATGTTTGTGCTAAAACCGCTAGTTGTTATAAAACTGATTTCTCTACAAAAGTTTCCACTGCCAAACACCTCATCCATAAGGCACCGCACCAGGTGAACATTCTCATCGCCTATCTGAACGAATACGCTACCTGTTTCTGTCAGTAATTCGCGAGCAACCACCAGTCGGTCACGCAAATAGGCAAGATAGGAATGAATGCCCAGTTCCCAGGTATCCCGGAATGCTTTTATCTGCTCCGGCTGGCGGGTGGCATCCTCGGCTTTGCCGTCTTTTACATCTCGTTTTCGTGTGCTCACCTGCCAGTTTGAGTCAAATTTAATGCCATACGGGGGGTCAATGTAAATCATCTGGACTTTTCCTTTAAGTCCTTCTTTCTCAGCGAGAGAGTTCATTACCAGCATTGAATCACCCAGTATCATCCGGTTTGCCCAGTTTTGCTCATGCTGGTAGAACTCAACCAGCTCTTCAAATTCTATGCCATTGAAATCCGAAAAAAGCTGCGGCTGTAGCTCGGGTTTCTGTTTGCTATGCCGGGCGCGCAAATCTTCGATGATATACTTTGGATGTATCTTCTCCTGAATATAGATTGGTACGGCAGGTACCTCCAAATCCGCTGCGTCCTGCTCGTCTTTCCCTTTCCACACGAGCTGTGGATCGAGTGAAGTATCACGCGGGTAGAGAATAGTCCTGGGTTTTGCCTCATCTGCAGCCACAAAGTCACGAAGTTCTTCAGTCGGGATATTCGCCCTCTTATCCCCTTTATGTACCGTGCTCTCAATAGCAGTTTTTCTTTTTACCTGTTTCCGAGCCATAACTATTACTCCTCTTTATCTAACTCCGCATCTCCCGACATCCCGAATAGTTGCACCAACCTCTTCTCGATCAGAGACTCTCTCTCCTCAATAAAGTGCTCGAAGTTTTTGAACTTCCATAGCTCTGGATCATCAGGAATTAGATGTCGCTTCTTGAAACTAGGATCTCTAGTTTTTATCCACTTATCAAATGGTTTATTAAGCTTCTCCAAGTTTTCTTGCTGTGTAAGAAGTTCAAGATTTCCGATTTGGTTACTCAGTATTCTGTAGCTGTACCACTGTTCCTCTTTACCATCAGCTTCCATATTACTATAGGAAAATTTATCTTCAGGAAATATATGGTCCTGCTGTACTTTTTTATCTCCCCAGTTATTATCGTCGTAAAGAATAGACAGAGCCAAGAACGTATCCTTTCTGCCATACGTAGTAGCAAGAAATTTCGTAATCGCGACATTATCAAATTTATCTCTGCGCCCGCTTTCAGATATTTTCATGTTAATATTATCGATCGGAAAATCAGAGCCTGAACCAGATTCTTTCAATACAGCTCGAAGTCTTGTTAGCATACTATCAGACGAGCCACCGAAAACATTGTTTAATAGTGCCGCTAAGAGCCAACGACGAATAGTAGTGGCATTTCTAACATCATCAATTTTTCCAGTCATTAAAGTGAGGCCAGGATTTAAATAGAAATAATAGATAATTGGAATGAGAGCATTCTTTGCAATCAGGTTATTTTCATCTATGCCAAATGAGTTTACACATTTCACACATCTTTCAATGGCGTCTTTCAATTTAGACCAGTTGTTTTCCATAGCTAATAGGTTCTTCTCAGTATAGTTTTGAACCTTATAAGCTACTGGAAGGTCTGCCAGTACAAGGCAATTCTTCATAATGAAATCTTTATTGAAAATGTTATTGTGTGTCAAGGAATAATTTAAGTAATCAACAAAGCTATAGACCTCATCCTTAGCTTTAACTTGCTGCCATTTGGAAGTCATTATTGACAAAAGAAGATCAGATGTACTCAGTGGTTCTCCCCGTTCATTGGCCCGTACAAAAATATCCAGTACCCTATCATATTCTTGATTAGTTTCAAGGTAATAGTTAATAACTTGGTTACGACAAATTGAATTGTAGAGAAGGTTCAGATTATACTCAAACAACAGAGCCTGCTCCTTGCTCAAACTTGATACCAATTCATATTCTTTATCCTTTTTAAAAGATAAAAATTGTTCCTCAGTATCAAAATCCAGTATTGTACCGACTCTAAACCAATACTCGTTTTCGGTATTTTCTGGCTGATCGTCGAAAAACTGGAAGCCATATGAAGGACTTATTAGGTCATCATTTTCCTCAATCCTTGGATCTTTCAAAAGATTAAGATAGAGACGTTGTTTTGACCATGCTTCAGGATCTTTCTTCCTCCTGTATTTAATCTTAACGGTATATGTTCCTTTTAAGCCAACTAAAAAAGATGTTAACCTTTGCTGACCATCTATAACAAAAATAGGTTCACGAATGCCATTCAAATTTGCTGGTTGATTGTGCGTAAATTTTCTTTTAACATTCTCGATGAATTTGTAAGCGCCCCACTTGTCCCGATTGCCGTACTCTAGTTGCCAGAACAAGAAAGAACTAATCGGATAACCCTTCATTATTGAGTCGAATAGAGAAACCACTCTGCCCCTGTCCCATACAAATTCACGTTGGATAGAAGGAAGGAAATAATTTACATTCAATCTTTTTACAGCATAGGCGACGGTAACTGAAGAATATGACATCTAGCTACTCCCTAGGTCTTTATTTCGTAGAACCAATCTAATAGTATTCTTAGCATCCCAGGGGTCAAGTATTTCCAGGAATGCCCAGCGACCAAAACCACCGTGATTATTTACTGCAGGCACCCACAGGGTACGGGTGGTTGAAACCTTCGCTTCCTTATCTTTCTTTTTCCACCCCGATACCTCTACAATCAGATTGAGAAGGTCCTCTTTACCATCCTTGATACGGACGATGAAGTCTGGCAGGTAATTTTTCGATTCGCCATCGAGTGTATAAGGAATCCTGAACCCAAGTCCGTGGTTTTTCACATAGCACTTAACCTCAGCCATTTCCTCAAGCGACTGTGCCATCTTCTGCTCCCAAGATTCGGTGTCGGCAACCACATGCGAGACATGGCATTTAGCGGGGGCAGTTGGATAAACAGGACGAGTGGTATCAAAATCCACGTATCTCGTAGAGCCGGTATAGTCATAGGTTTTTAGTATCGGTTTTAAATATTTAGGACCATGATTTGAGTCAACTATTGCTTTATATATTTTCGTTGCAGCATCTTGCGCTAGAGCGCCAACAAGCAACATCTGAATAAATGTGTTGTCCTTTAATACGACGCATTCCTTAAGCCAATGTTTGGTGATATCGAGTAGTTGGGGAAATAGCCACTGCTTTACATTCCCGTCATCATCGCAGAAGTATGTATTCAATACATGTCTTGCGAGCAGGAATACAACCTCCTGTTCACGATGATTTTTAAGGTCATCAAGCTTATGAATGCTTATTTCACCGATAATTGGTGCGTTTTCAGTCCATGACGGGATGTCCTGAGTCGTGAGTGTTTTGATAGATTCACCTGAAAATTTATAGGTAAGTTTCTCTGTCGGTAATTCATAACGGTAGCCTTCCAGCAGAGGAAAGGTGATTTCACAATCAAGCCGTTCCTCCAATGCACGCACACGCGTAGGATTCGGTCCTGGTTTGGATATACTGGATGAACCAGAGCAAGGAATAAAGGAAAATGGGACACCATACACTTCAGCATATTCCGGCTCGAAGTGACCAGCCTCATTAACTACATAACTCGTTCGCCGTAATCCACGTCCCACAACCTGCTCACAGAGAAGCTGTGTCCCAAAGGCACGAACCCCCATGACATGGGTTACTGTATTCGCATCCCATCCCTCCGTGAGCATCGAAACGGATACTACGCATTTGACATATTCACCCAATCTTCCAGGTTTGCCAACCGTATTCATTACTTCACGCAGGAGGTCCTGGTCAGTCAGCTTCTCGACATCTCGCCCTGGGAATCGAGTGAGGTATTCCCTTTTAAATTCTTCAATAGCCAGCGCGGATATTTTCTTAAACTCAGCGCTCATAGCCTCACCTGATTCAAGCTGCGTACTGTCAATAAGAATTGTGTTCGGTAGCGATAGCCAACCGCCATATCCGTCATCATTACGAAAAATGCCAAGCTTACCCGGAACAACTGTAGTTGAACCATCAGGCAGTTTCTTTTCCCAGCCAGCGATGTAATCAAATACCAGTTTTGACACGTTGGTATTGTTGCATACGACTATAAAAACTGGCGGTGTAAGCCCGTTCTCTCTTGCCACAACATCCAAACGCCATTTTTCATGGTGCTTGTCATAGTTGCCATAAAGGCTCTGAAGCGCACCCTCGAGTTCAGCCGGAAGGTGAGGTTCTCCACCACTTTCATCTTGCTTTCCACGCCCCTTCTTGGGCAAGTGATCACGAATTCGTAGCCAGATATCACGATATGTCGGCATGGCACCTGTCATGGAATCGTCGGCAACTGGTACGCGCGGTACTTTCACGATGCCACTTTCAATAGCATCTACAAGTGAGAAATCTGAAACAACCCAGGGGAATAACAATCCTTCATCAATATTTTTCCCATCCGCTGTTATCTTGGTATATCCTGAACCCTTAAGAAAGAACGGTGTCGCCGAGAGGTCATAAATTGCCTTTATTCCAATTTTCTTCTTTACTGCTTCCAATCCGGATATCCAGACACGAGCTTCCTCTTCCCTATTTCTTATTTCAGTTTTTTCTTCACGACCTACTTTAATTGCTTCAGCATCAATACGATGACGATAACAATGGTGAGCTTCATCATTTATCACTATGGTGTTTTTCTTATTTCCTAATTCCTTACATACTCTTCGTACCATCTGGGCAGGAGTTTCAGTAAGATTATTATTCTCACCCTTATTTAAAATACTTTTTGTGAGTCTGCCAGCCTTAACAAGTTCACGTGACTGAAAAGCATGGAAGTTAGTTATAATGATTTTGGCATTACCCATTTCTGCCATTAAATCAGATGGGAGAACATCCCTTTCTTTATAATAATTATTTGGGTCATTGGGGAGAAGGACTCTCAGTCGGTCACGAATGGTAATACCAGGTGTTACGATGAGAAAGGTATCCGAGAACCGTGCATCCTGTTTATTTGCCAGTTTATTTAACGTGTGCCAGGCAATCAGCATTACCATTACCACCGTTTTGCCGCTTCCCGTAGCCATTTTAAATGCGATACGAAAGAGCCCGGGATTTGCCTCTTCATTTCCTTCTCGAAGATGGTTTTCTATCCATGAGTCACCAAACTTATTGGCAACTTCAGTGAGATATATGGCTGTTTCCAATGCTTCAACTTGGCAGAAGAACAGTTTTCGTTCTCTTTCAGGATCAGTCCAATAGTCGAGCAACCGCCGAGTAGTACGTGTAATTCCCACGTAACCACCCTTCCGCCACTGGGATACACGAGCGCGTATCTGGTTAATGAATTTGTTTTCTTCTATCCTGTCCTGAGTCCACTCAGTATCGAAGGCTAATTGTGTGGTCTTCCCTTTTTTCTTTGGTTTTGCAATAGGCACAAAATATGAACTAATTCTTCGTGACTCTACTATATCGCTGGTAATTCCTTCGTCGGAAAAACGAAAATGACGATTTGGCTCTTCGAAAGGAGCATTTATTACAGGGTTATCAATAACTACCTGTGCCAATTAAGCCTCACATATATTTGTATCAGCTAGAAGTTATATGTTTAGAACATTTATTTACTTTTATGCTGTAGCTAAATCTGCAGCATCTTACTTTAGTTCATTCTACTACGAGAATGGCCAGAACGCAATAGCTTTTATATCTGCATTGTGGTGTAATCAACAGAAAATAGCTTCACGCAGAGTTCTCCCCTCGTTCACATGGGACTTAAAGGACAGACACACTGAATAGATTGCAGCGCTACCATCCCCCACCCTACGCAGCCGAGGACGTGGGAGATTAAAGATCAAAAATAAAAAATTATAAAGGCAGGCGTTACAACAGAGCCAGGGATGGCAGGGGTGAAGGAGAACCTGAGCTATTACAATGAAACCTTCAGATTCTTACCATTTATCTGGTTTGTGGAAATTACCTTTTGAATCTTCCAGGATATCTGGAAACATAGATTTTGCCAAGACTACTTCGTTTATTGAAAGAACAGATCTGGTCGCCACCCTTTTTAAATCATTCTGCATTCTACATCCTTTATATTTTATCGCCCTCCTGGTCCGGTTTGGGTTGACAACTATTACCTCTTTTCCAAGGTCTCTCGTAACAAGTTCTATTGCTAGCGTTAAATCAGAATCATTGGAAATCACTACCGATTCATCATTATCACTGGTGCAATTATCATATATTAATAAAGCAGCCAAATTGACATCTGATCCTTTTTCTTCCGTTCTTTCTACCTGTACTTTTTGCGGGTTTCTTGAATAGTTATCTTTTATGTATGCAAGGGGAAACTGTGGCATTAACCTTGGCCTTGTAACAAAATTCCCTTCAATTATTTCAAGGTTGGGAATAGTCCTCAATGCCCGCCAGTAATATGCTTGCCTTTGTGGAGAATCTTGATTATGCTTTTGTGCTTTTACCTTTGCGGTGAAATATTTTATCTTATTTACTTTCTTAGCCGGAAATAGATTATTGCACAAAACGGATAGATCAAGCCATTTGTAATTAGTTCCCTTAACTGCACAATAATAGAAATTGAACCCATCTATATAAACATTCATTCTCAATTGCTCTTTCAGCCTATATATGCAAGGGATGCTCCAATAAGAGCATCCCCGCCACCCTTTGGACGAAGCCTCAGGGGAATTCTACTTAGTAATAAAATACTACTCGTAGATGATTTTGTCAATAGGATGTGCTAGTTGAGTACACAGGACTGCAATTAAAGATATTAAAATTAAAAGATTATAAAGGCAGGCGTTACAACAGAGCCAGGGATGGCAGAGGAAACTAGATTAACCCTGCTTTATCAATGCCAAGTAGCCATTTCCAGACAGGGCGCACATGAATTCTCCTGCCGTTAAGCTCTCTTTCCTCTTCCTGCGAGTTAGTAAAGATGATGGCAGAGGACAAATCCAGCAAGTCGCAAGCTTCCACAAGACCAGCAAGCTCTCGCTTTTCATTGTGTAAGCCCAGCTCCCAGCATACCTGGATAGCCTGCACTGGCCGTGATCCCTGCTTGATAACAAAATCACACTCATGCCTCCCCTTGAAGTAGTAAAACTCCATCCCCCGTCGGAACATTTCTATGGCGACCATATTCTCCAGAATTTTTTCCCTATTTTCTGAGAAAGGCCGCTCCAGGACAGCAAAACCAGTATCCATCAGGTAAATCTTCTTCGGGTTCATAATCCGCCTGCGTGGCGAGAATGAGAATTTTTCGGTTGCAATCTCTTGCTCAAGAAGTTTTGAATTACTTCCCGAAACTACTATCTTGAAGCGGCGGCGATTATGTAATGTGCGCAGCGCGGTAGAATTGCCTCTTCGCTTTCAACATGTCCAGTCCGCAGCGGTGCGCAGTTTTTCCTTCATGAAACGAGAACGCCCGTAGCCATTACTCTGCTCGTACGGGGCATTCCATCATGCAGCCTATGCTCGCAGGTTCAGGCAAACTCATCTCTGGAGATGGCTACCAGTATTATAGCTGCTATCCCCAGCGGCAGCAGCGACAGCGCCCCTGCGATTGCCCCTGCAAGCGCCCATTTCCACCTCTTCCTGCGCATGGCAAGGATTCCACCCACCAGGGCAAATACGCCGACCACAATGGAAAGCAACGGTACCCCAAAGATAATGCTGGGCACAAAGGGAGGAATATCACCCTGGCCAAAGCCACGGGCGTTGATGTAGCCAACCGCATAATTCATCGCCCCAAAGATGGCCAGCGCCCCTGAGAGCAGTGTGAGAATTCCTCCGATGAGCGGTTTACTGGTCTTTTTCATGTCACCTTCCTTTCCGAGAAATACTTTACTGCGTTGTTAGTCAGTACATTGCGAAGATATACACCCTGGTTAAAGATTAAAAGTTAAAAATAAAAGATAATTTCTCGCCCGCTACCTGACTCGCTAGTTGGCTCACTACCTGAGCCTCTCCCCTGGCGGGAGAGGAAGAGCTCTACTGTTGTGGCAGGGTTCATCCACCCATTCTACTCGTTCTCCACGGTCTCCACAATCTCTACAAGCTGGATTTCGAAAGTCAGGTCTTTGCCTGCCATGGGGTGGTTGGCATCCAGCGTCACAGTCGATTCGGAGACATCAATCACCCTTGCTGGTATTGCCTGCCCTCCAGGTTGGCCAAGATCCAACCACTGTCCAATTTGTGGGTTCATGCCCGGTGGCAATTTGTCCCGGCTTACCACCAGCACCATGTCCTCATAATATGGACCATAAGCCTCATCTTCAGGAATCTTAACGGTTTTCGACTCTCCAATCTTCATCCCAATTACAGCCTGCTCGAAACCAGGAATCACCTGGTTCTCCCCTATTGTAAATTCCAGAGGGTCCTTGCCGACAGAGCTATCGAATACCTCGCCGTCATCCAATGTGCCTGTATAGTCAACCCTGACAGTATCACCGCTTTTTGCCGGCACTGCGCTCTCCAACCCCCCTGCGCACGCACTGAGCAACGTGCCCCCCATAAGCAGGATTCCCATCAAGATTGCACCTGTTTTCTTTATCATACCTGTCTCCTCTCTCATGTTAGCGATTAAAGTTCGTTCTTAAAAAAGCCTTTTGCCAGACATCGGGCTGGCAGCACAACGTAATACAGATATTCCGTCCTCACGTTCCGGAACTTGAGGCTAAGGGGCTAGTCTGAAGTGGAGTTTGTCACCAGATTATATGGTCACCAGCGCGTGGCTTAGTTCCCATGACAAGCATCTCACCACTTGGATAATAAACGCTAACCACGTAGTTAAACATCCCTTTACCCATCACCACGCCTGGCACTGTCTCTGGCCCCAGGGTTTGTACTAAGCGCACGAAAATCTTACCAAGTTCCATGGCGCTCTCCTTAGGCGTTGCATAATCCACCGTAACAGCGAGGCCTAAATTTCTCCCCTCCTGGAACACGGTCGCACTTTCCACTGCAGAGTAATCCTTAATCGTCCGTATGGCTAAACTCTTCTGCCTTCCGGAAACCCGCGGAGGGAGAGCAATCTCTCGCCAGACTATAGCCACTAACATAAACCCAAGGACAGCAGAAACAAAATGTCCTCTTTTCACTTTTGCCCTCCTTATTTACTTCATTATACCTTCCCCTGAATATCTATTCCAACTTTTCGTATTCCTGTTCCCCTGATACTTGCCACTTCGCCTCATATCTCTGAGCCAGTTTAGATAGATTAGTGAGGCTGGATAGGAGTATAATCGGCACAGAAAATCACTTGAACCCCTGCCTTATATTGTGAAATGTACTATTTTGCTTACGCATCAAATCTCAATCTCAAACAGATGCAGGCACGCTGTCCTCATGCCAAACCCAAATTCGTAGCCACACTCCCCAATCACAAGCTGATATTCTCTGGATGGTCCAGAAAGTGGCGCGGCGGAGTCGCCAGCATCAAGATATGCAAAGGAGAGAGAGTTACCGGCGCCGTTTACGAAATCTCGCAGAGAGATTTAATGGCGCTGGATAAATATGAAGGTTATCCCGGCACCTACGGACGGGTTAACGTAATTGTGTTCACAGGATTAGATGATGCTATAGAAGCCATCACCTATATCAAGATTGAGCAATCCGAAGAGACACAACCTTCGCAGGAATATTTAGCCACAATTCGACAGGGATTCAAAGACTGGGAAATCGCTTGAAAAAACCATCCGCTATCTTTTACGGCTGGGTTATCCTTGCTGTAGCCTTTATCAACATAGCACTCGGCTATACCATCAGAAATAGCTTCGCCGTATTCTATCCCACCATAGTAGAGGAGTTCGGCTGGCCGCGGGGCGACACAGCGATTATGTTCTCTATCGCTGTAATTACCTACGGGTTGATGGCTCCCGTAGCAGGCAGCCTCGTGGATAGATTTAAGCCAAGGGTACTCTTAAGCATAGGCGCCTGCATCATGGGAGCCGGCACTGTGCTGTGCAGCCTGGCAACGGCCCGGTGGCAATTCTATGTTTTCTACGGCGTCATAGCAGCCATAGGTTTAAGCATAACGGGATGGACACCACTCACTGCCATAATGTCGAACTGGTTCGTCAAGAAACGCGGCCTTGCCTTTAGCATCCTGTCCGCCAGCTACGGCGTAAGCCTGGTATCAGCCTCCCTCGCCCAATACCTGATTTCCAATTTTGGCTGGCGCTTTGCTTACGCCCTCATAGGTATCTCCGCCGCCGCCATTATTATCCCTTTATCCGCCTTCTTTATACGCCGTAGCCCCCAGGAAAAAGGACTTCTGCCCGACAATATGCCGCAGCCTTCATCTCAAACACAAATACTATCTGCGCCCCAGACAGAAGTTAACACAGGAAGTAAATGGAGCAATACAGACTGGACACTTCAGCGAGCGCTGAAAACTTATCAGTTCTGGGCACTCTTCTGTACTGCTTTTTGTCTGCTGGGTGTGGCTGAGCAAACAGCAATAACACACCAGGTTTACTTTTTTAAGGATGCAGGCTATGAACCTATGCAGGCTGCCACTATTTACAGTGTATTTGGCGTTGCCTTCGTGGCCGGGAATTTATGTGGTTCCCTGTCGGATTCACTGGGACGAGAAAAGGTTTACATACCAAGCTGCCTGCTGGGCGCTGTGTCTGTACTCCTGTTATTCCTGATAAAAGATACATCTCAACCATGGATAGCCTTCCTGTTTGCCATATGCATTGGCCTTGGAATAGGTACTGCAGGACCAGTATTTTTCGCCACTGTGGCTGACCTGTTTCAAGGGAAACATCTTGGCTCTATCCAGGGCTTTATTGTCCTGGGCTTTTCACTGGGCGGTGCTACCATGCCATGGTTTGCGGGGTTCCTTCACGATAAAACTGGGAACTACTCCACAATCTTTCTTATACTTATGGCCTCCTTGATAGCCTCCGCAGCACTAATACGGATAGTCGCTCCTTCCAAACTAAGGTGAAACGCATACAAGCTCCGGAATCTCTGCGGCGAGCATAATATCAAGAATGGCTGCCCTCTCTTCGCTGGGGGGAAACAGTTAGCATGAAGAGAGGTTTTTCTTAAGAGTCAAAGATTCGGGGGGCATATGCTTCTGAGTATGTATTCTTCATTTCCTCTGTAATACCCCTCATTTTCATAAGCTTCGCTTTTTGCTCCGGAGTTAGCGAGGCTTCATATTCAGCCAGTACACGCTGTAACTTCTCCATTTCTATAGGGAGTTTTTGTTTATTTACCCCTGCAGCTACATTTTCAGAAACATCTTCAAGTTCCCCAACTGCGCCATCCCTGGTAACGCCACCTGTGTATTTCGGCTGTCTAAGAAGCCCCAGGGTCAGCACATTGCCAAGCCATACTATCATGGCATCAATATATCGCACAGGCGGAAAACGCCTGGACGCAAACCCAATTCGCTGTCCTGTAACAGCATGCAACAGAGCGCCAGCGCCAGCATACAAAAAACATAGCGTAAACAAAAGGCAAAACAGCAACAAGGTAACGAGAAATGGGCTCCAAAAAGGCCTGATGCCAATCGCACCATAAATAAAACTTAATACAAGACCAGGCATAGACCAGCTAAAAGCTAACATCAGGTAAACGGTGTATCTATGTTCAACAGACTCCGGTGTGCTCAGCTTGCCGGTTCCTGCCTGCGTATCCACGCCTTTGCTTTTGCCAGTAACAAACAATAGGACAGCAGCCGTCAACGATAAGCCAGCAAGAATGGCGAAAAAAGAGGGGGAAAGCAAAGCGCCCAGCCTTATTAAGGTTTCCATAGCCACCTCCATTTAAACTGGTTCCTACATATATCTAAATATAGCATAACAGATTTGGGTGTTAGTGGACTAGAGGAATATTAAAAGAAGGCGCAACCATTTGCACGAGCGACTAGATACTCCGAATCTTCTCACAAGAAGTGTATAATAAATTGCCGAGCAGAAAGGAGGACTAAAAACATTTTTCTTACTCCAACGTTATCGATAAATTTTGTTGGTTCATCGGCAGTAAAAGAGTTGCCAAAATATTTAATAGATAATTATAAAAGGGCGATTAAGAATGGTGTAAAAATATTGCTGGGCTCCGATGCGCATGCGGATCCTATCACCCCCTATGGAAAATACAATATCGGGGAAATAAAATTCCTCGTGGACCTCCTGGGGATGACTCCCTTGCAAGCAATCACTTCGGCAACCAAGTTAGGAGCCGAAGCTTGTAGCATAGGCAATAAAGTAGGAACTATAGAGAAGGGAAAGTTAGCCGACTTGCTCGTAGTTAAGGAAAACCCGAGCGTTGATATAGATGTTTTGGTCCGTAAAGAGAACGTGAAATATATAATAAAGGAAGGGAATCTAGCAGTTGAGCACTGATCAAAACCATACCGGGCAAAAAATATACAAGGGGCACTGTCATTCTTCAGCCTCGCCCGAGATCTGGTGAATTCCAATCCTTTTCCATGGCAATACTCATAGAGAATATCGTTAATGAATCCCGAGCTACTAGTGAAGTCTAAACCCTCTCACTGAAAATGCCCCTTGCTCCGTTCTTCTTTCAATGTCTGGAACCTATGCTCTTGAGGTTTACTCATTATGGCTTCGTCTTCTTCCTCTTCACTTTGTAGTATCTCGCTCTTGCCACCTTAAGATATTCATTTCTCGAATGAATATCCATCTTTTCCATAGCCCGACTTAGTCTCCTTTGAAGTATTAATACAGCCATACCTTAAGGATTTTTGGCTGCATTCCAGGTGCTAAGATCGGAAATTTGACTCTACTTGAGAAAAAAGAGTAATCTAATATGCGATGGAGGGATTGTGGTTATCAACTACAGTGGTTCTCCGCTTTTTTCTTGCTTTTTTATGCATAGGCCCGTTCCATCCCGAAACTGGCCCATGCTAATATAGGAGACAAGGCAATGCTCACAAAATAAATGGTGCTTCATTGAATATCAAATAGAAATAAACAAAGGAGATAGAAATGTCTATAAGGAAAAACTTGCTAGCACTAATTGGAACAGTGATATTACTGCTCAGCCTATCTGTCCCCATAATGCAATGTGCGCCGGCAGCGGAAGAAGAGGTGACTCCGCCCGCAGAGGAAGAGGTAACTCCTCCCGCAGAGGAAGAGGTAACTCCTCCAGCGGGGGAAATCAAATACGGTGGAAGGCTGAATATTGGTTTTACGGCAATGCTGCCTAGTTTAAGGCAAGCTCCCGGGGTAATGCACACGAATTGGGGTTGTCTTTGGGATCTTATAGTCTATGATAATTGGGCAGCTTATAACTTACCGCCTGACTACTATAAGTTCAATCCCGAATTCGTGCAGAGTTATGAAACATCGGAAGACGGTTTAACCTGGACACTGCACCTTGTTGAAGGCGCGACATGGCATGATGGCGTACCGGTTACAGCGGAGGATATCAAATTCAATTGCGAGGTTATCATCTCAACAGGGGGGGGTGACGTTGATTTTTGTGTGGATCACGTTGAAATCATTGATGATTATACAGCCAAAGTTGTCAATACCAGAGCCCTTACGACTGTCAATCCTCCTGGTTGGTGGAGCTGGAATCCCATACTTCCCAAGCACATTTTTGAGCCTTATAAAGATAATATAGAGTCATGTCCGAATGAGGAGAGCATTGGCTCTGGGCCATTTAAGCTAAAGGAGTTCAAATCAGGGGAATATATGTGGCTTGAGGCCTACGAAGATTACTGGGGAGGAAGACCATATGTAGATGAGGTGATTTTCAGGCTCTATCCCACTATGGAGACTCTGCTTATGGCGTTGGAGAAAGGCGAGATAGATGTGCTTGGAAACTCATATCTTCCGCCGTCTCTTGTTGAAGAGTTTGAGGCAAATCCAAACATGGCAGTTGAAGTGGTGCAGGGCATTACGATTTATGACCTGTGTTTTAATCTTCACAAAGATACACCGCTTCGGGACGTGAATATAAGAAAGGCTATTGCGTATGGCATAGACCGTGACAGGCTTATAGACATGGCGTTTATGGGATATGCAGTAAAAAACGATAGCTGGGTATATGCAGAAGACCCAATGCACAACCCCAATTTGCCTCAGTACGACTATAACCCTGAAAAAGCAAATGAAATGTTGGATACAGCTGGTTACCTGGATACTGATGGAGATGGAATCAGAAATGACCTTGCAACAGGGAAGAACCTTGCCCTTGAATTGATGTGCCCAGCGACAGACGTAGCTATAGTTAAGATGGGCACTTTGATTAAAGAGATGCTTCCTCTCATAGGTGTCGATGTTGATCTTGCAGTACTGGAGTCTGATACGTTTTTGAGTTTTATCTGGAATCCGCCGGCAGATGCATACGAAATGGCGCTTAGATATGTGGAACCATCTCCCGCTCCCTACTCAGATTGGATCTGGATTGAAGCCATGAGCTGGGGGTCTGGAGGAGATTGGTGGAATCCATCTTACTATGACAACCCTCACTTCAACGAGCTGGTTGCTTTACTGGGTACGGCACAAAGCATGGAGGAGCGGAAGGAATATATGTACGAGCTGCAGGAGATCCTGTCTGAGGATTTCCCTGAGGCTTTTCTACTCCGACCAGAAGCTATCTCTGTGTACAGAACTGATAAGTTTGAGGGCTGGGAAAACCAAGTAGGTGGCCCTGTATCGTGGTTTAACCCCTGGAGCATATCAAAGGTGCATCTAAAGTAAGCGTTGTTTTGAAAAGGAAACACTGCTGTAATAACCCAACGGAATGGATTATTACAGCAGTGTAGCTTATAATTAGTCGAAGGTAGCTCAAGCTAAAGGAGCAAAAATAGGGTCTCCATGAAACAAAAATCGTATCCTCAACCCATTGCGTGTCCACATAAGTTTTGCTACCCTCTAGCTGAGGTAGGTGCGCAAGGGGCCAGGTTGAGTAAAGGCGCAATTAAACAAAGGAAGTGGGTTAATATCGATGTTTCTTCTTTGCTTTATGCTTATGCACATAGGCTTGCTCTAGTTGGGAGCAGACCTATGTTGCTACGAAGGGAACCGCTATGGAGGTTTCTGAAAGAGGTGGGAAGAATCAAGGAAAAGGCGCTCAAGAAATACTGAGTAAAAATCAAAAAGGAGGTAAAAATGAATGCAAGGAAAAATCTATTGGGATTGATTGGAACAGTGATATTACTGCTCAGCCTATCTGTCCCAATAATGCAATGCGCGCCAGCAGCGGAAGAAGAGGTGGCTCCGCCCGCAGAGGGAGGAGACATACAATACGGTGGAAGGCTAAATGTTGGCTGGCTTAGTTGCGTAGAAGGGACAGCACTTGATGAGTCTATAGGCTATTTCCCAATGGCGTGGGTTTGGTGGCGGTTGGTCTACGACCGCGTAGGTCGCGAGGGAATACCCCCAGATTATATTCCTGAACCTCAACTAATTGTGGAATGGGAAACGGAGGATCGCAAAACTTGGACAGCTCACCTCCGGGAAGATGCCACGTTCCACGATGGTGTCCCTGTCACGGCAGAGGACATTGCTTTTACCCTCACGGATTTCTTTGAAGCAGAGCCACGTTGGCTTTACTCTGATGCAGATTGTGTGCCTGGATCTGTAAAAGTAATAGATGATCACACACTAGAGTTTACGCTAAAAACAGCATACGGTTCGGGGCGTTATTCTCCCTTGTGGGATGTACCAATAGTCCCCAAGCATATTTGGGAGCCTTATTTCGAGGCTGCTATTGAAAGCGGTGATCCTCCGGGTGAACATGGGTATGCAAATGAGGAATGTATCGGTTCTGGGCCATTCAAATTGAAGGAACTTAAATCTTCCGAATATATGTGGCTCGAAGCGCATGATGGTTATTATGACAGGCCATATGTAGATGAACTACTTTTCAAAGCTTATGGAAGTGCTGATGCTCTAAATATGGCTTTAAAGAACGGCGAAATCGATATGATTGGCTATGGCGGATGTTCGATGTTAGTCGTTGATGATCTCAAGGAAGAGGGCTTCGAACTCATAGCTTCTACAGGCGTTGACCAAAAGGTCTTATCGTTTAACCTGCACCAAGATACGCCATTGGGGCAAGATGTGAATGTCAGGAAAGCCGTAATGTATGGAATAGACAGAGACCGGATTATAAATATGGTATACCTTGGGTATGGAGAAACGATAGACAGTATTGTGTATGAAGAGATGCCAATACATAATCCGAACCTGCCACAATACGATTATGACCCTGACAAAGCAAACGGAATGTTGGATGCAGCTGGTTATATGGATACTGACGATGATGGAACTAGAAATGATCCCGCTACAGGAAAAAATCTTACCTTTGACCTGATAGTTGATGCAAGCAACATCGGAGATGTTAAAACAGCCACCATGATTAAGGAAAACCTTCAGAGCATAGGCATAGATATTACCGAGAAAACATTGGATATAGCCACTTTCGGTGCATTTCTCTATGCGCCAAAAGAGGATCTGTTTGATATTGCCATAACCATGATGGACCCCGGCCCAAATAATAGTTGGGTATGGGAGTGGTTTCGCAGCTACGAGGCGGGAGGTGAGCTATGGAATTCGTCTTATTACAATAACCCCGTGCTTGATGAACTCTTAGATAAAATGTATGCCGAATCAGATGAGGCTAAAAACACAGAGTATTGGTATGAAATGCAGGATTTCATGGCTGAGGACCTGCCGTACGGTACATTGTGGAGAGCCGATGTAATAGACCCTGTGAGCGATAAGTTCGAAGGTTATGTGCCAGCTATGGGAGGAATTTCATCCTGGACTAACCAATGGAGTTATCTAAAAGCGCATTTGAAATAAGTGCTGTTTTGAAGAGGAAACACCGCTGTAATATCCTGACGGAATGGATTATTACAGCGGTGTGACTTATAATTCTCAGAAGAAATTTGAGTGGACAGATAATTACATATACTCTTAACGGCAGTTATCAAATCCTATTTTCGTTGTTGCTGCACTCTATTAAAAAACAGGAGGATAATTAGATGAGTACCAAACGGAGAAATCAGCATTGCGTAACTCTTTATGACCCATCCAGGGCATACAATGGCTATACCATAGTCTGGGCTGAGGAAGGAAAAGATGCATGGCTCATCGACATGGAAGGGCATATCGTGCATCGCTGGAAAATGCCCGGTGGGGCGGGGTTGCATGGAGTGCTTTTGCCCAATGGCAACTTTCTTGCCTCAGTTCAAGTTTCAACCCACGAGGAATTGGGGTTAACACGAGAATTTTCTGGCTTAGGCGGTTTATTGCTGGAAGTGGATTGGGACGGCAACCTGGTATGGAAACACGAAGCTCCGTATCAAGAGCACGATTTTTACCGCCTCGATAATGGGAATACCCTTTACATCTCATGGGATCCGGAAGGTAACGTGCCCACTGATATCGCTGCTAAGATTAAAGGAGGCTTGCCCGGAACCGAGCATAAGGGAGTCATGTGGGGTGATGTCATTCGAGAAGTCAACCCGGCCGGCGAAGAAGTGTGGAAATGGTTTGCCTACGAACACCTTGACCCCGAGCTGGACGCCTTACGCCCATTGGAGTCGCGCGGACTTTATACCTGTTTGAACTCTGTGTTTGGATTGCCCAATGGAGATGTATTAATCAGCTCCCGCCATACCGATAGCATCTACATCATCGACAAAGCTACTGGCGACGTTAAGTGGAGATGGGGCCGTGGCAAGATCGCGCTCCAGCACGACGCCACCATGCTGGACAATGGCAACATTTTATTGTTCGATAATGGAGCACATCGAGAGGGGTTCGCACCAAACTACAGCCGCGCCATTGAAGTCAATCCGTCCACTAACAAGATCGTATGGGAATACAAAAGCGACCCTCCCAGTGACTTCTATAGTGCCATTATGGGTGGCTGCCAGCGTTTGCCAAATGGTAATACCTTGATATGCGAAGCTCTTATGGGACGAGTTTTCGAGGTAACATACGAAGGTGAGATGGTTTGGGAGTATATCCTTCCTTTCTATTGTTTCGGTGAAACTCCAGGCGAATACTACAGTGAATGGCTGAATGCGTTGTTTCGAGCGCACCGCTATGGTCCTGATTATGCAGGCCTGAAGGGGCGGGACTTAGAGCCTAAGAAATTCGACGTGGTAAACCGCATATATGGACCAGAATCTTTCAAAAAGGAAATCAAACCAGGCACACAACAAGCAAGCCAACAATCGGTTACCATACGTAAACCAGGCCTAACATATAATGGCTATACTCTTTTCTCTCCCCTTGGAGGCAAAGATGCCTGGCTGGTTGATATGCAGGGTAACGTGGCTCATCGCTGGAAAATGCCATGCCCGCCAGGACTGCATGGTGAACTTCTATCCAATGGTAATCTGCTCTATGCTGGACGCGTAAACGATGCTCCACTTCCAGACTTTGAAGGCGCTGGGGGGGTACTACTCGAGGTGGATTGGGATGGCAATACGATCTGGAAATACGAAGATAAGTATATGCACCATGGCTTCTACCGCATGAGAAATGGTAACACCATGATTTTCAAATGGGTGCCGGTGCCTGAGGACATCGCTGCTAAAGTCAACGGCGGCCTTGATGGAAGCGAGCTAAACGGGGTCATGTGGGCAGACGCTATTCAAGAAATTAACGCCAGGGGCAAAGTGGTGTGGGAATGGTTAGCATATGAACACCTCGATCCCGTGGCAAATTCCATTTGCCCTCTTTGCCCTCGAAGTGAATGGACGCATGCCAACGGTTGCAGTATCATGAACGACGGCAATATACTGGTTAGCTTTTCAAGGCTTCATAACCTTGCCATTATCGACAGGGTTAGCGGTAAGATTAAGTGGATGTGGGGACATGGCGAGATAGCACATCAAAATAACCCTACATTCCTGACAAATGGCAATATCCTGCTACTGGACAACGGTTTGCACTGTGATAACTATTCTATGGCCTTTTCTCGCGCACTGGAGATAAACCCAGACAATAACGAGATGGTGTGGGAATATGAGGACAAGCTCCGCGCCAACTTCTATTCTTCGATTATGGGCAGTTGCCAACGTTTGCCCAATGGGAATACATTAGTCTGCGAGACCACTACAGGACGGATTTTCGAGATAACTTCTGGACACGATATAGTATGGGAATTCACCAGCCCCCTCTTCTATCAATCCCATGCTTACGGCCGGAACAATTATGTTGCGAGGGCATATCGTTATGGGCCCGATTATGCAGGATTAAGGGGAGCTAAGCTCGAACCTTCTGTGACCAGACTGGACAAGTATGTTAAGGAGGCGATATGCAAAAAATAGTGGTACTAGGAATAGATGGTTTTGACCCTCAACTGGTTCGGCAATGGATAAATGAGATGCCAAACCTCAAGGAAATGCAGGGAAAAGGCTTGTGGGGGGCTATGAAAAGTACTGTGCCTCCTGCTGCAGCATGCGCCTGGACTTGCGTACAATGTGGACGTAACCCAGGTTCCTATGGCTTCTGGGATTACACCTACAGGGATCATTTTTCTTATGGCGAGCCAAAATTGGCCAGCTCTGTAGTTAAGGATGAAAGAGTTGATTGCTTGCATAAAATACTTCCCAAATTGGCTCAGAGGGTGGCTTTGATTAATGTGCCAGCTAGCTGGCCGCCTTCCAGAATTCCCGCAGGGTACTGCATCTCAAGCTCTACGACAGCAAGCCTGGACCGCGGCTTTACCTGGCCAGAGAGCCTCAAAGACGAAATTCACAACCTGGTTGGGGAATATATTACCACTGCTTTTGAAAAAGGTGTCGACTACGGCAAGATGGATAAAGAGGCTGCACTAAAACATATCTACGATATGGACACACAACGATTCACACTATTGAAACATTTCATTCATCAGAAGAAGTGTGATTATACTTTCGCAGTGGCCACTGGTCTGGATGCGGCCTCTCGTTTGTTCTATCACTACTCCGACGAAAAACATCGACGATATGACCCTGATTCACGTTATGAGAATGTGTTACGTGAATATTACACATGGATTGACAAAAATATTGGAGACATCTGGAAATCGTTGGATAACAACACAACACTTTTTATTCATAGTGCCTATGGCACGCAGAGACTTGATGGGCAAATCAACCTTAATGAGTGGTTAGTTCAGGAGGGATATATAAGCCTTGATGAATACCCATCGGAACCGACTGCGTTCAAGGACTTGAAGGTGAATTGGGCGCAAACGAAAGCTTGGGCTACAGGCTATACAGGCCAGATATACATAAACCTCAGGGGTAGAGAAGCCCAAGGAGCCGTCAAGCCCGATCGCTATGATGAGCTATTGGACGAATTGACTGCCAGGATACGACATATCCCTGATGAGTATAGCAAGGCTCTCAATATCCAGGTATTCAGGCGTGAGGATATACACTTTGGCACCTGCGCACAATATGGCCCCGATATGTTCATCAACTTCGATGAGTGCCGCTGGAAGACTAGCGAAATGGTAGGCTACGGTAAAGGAAAGATACATTCACATGATACTCCGTATGGGGTTGATGATGCAGGAAGTGGAATGTATGGGTATTTCTGTATAACAGGTCCTCGCGTGCCAAAAAAGGGGAAGATGGAAGGAGTTTCGGTACTCAATAGTGCGCCGACAGTGCTGGATGTCCTGGGTTTGGGAATTCAGGAGGATATGGAATGCCCGTCTTTGTTGGATATGATAAAGGAGGACAAAGCACCGATAGCACATGACACAGAAGAAAAGGTGCAGTCCCGACTCTCGGCTTTGGGTTATTGACAGTAGAAGCAAAATTTTCAATGGACAGAATAGCTTAATACAGATAAAAGAACTGCTATGCGGGTAATAACCGCTTGAAGCCTGAGCAGTCTGGCCTGACCTCCTTTAAGAACATTAACCAGGCCATATTTTGGGTACCTTCGGCCCGATTTTGGGTGATTCAATTCGCCCTTAAGGATAGCCCAGAGATAGAAAGATTCAACCAGTCACTGAAGTGAGTACGAATTGCTCCACCACTCTAAGCTATCTTTAGACCATGAAGAATTAAGTCTCCGGCTGGCCGAGTGCCTTATTGAATATGACTTCACCTATGGCCAGCCGGCAGAATTTTATAAGTTAATTTTGAGTTAGAATGATAGTCTGCTCTCTCAGCGCTTCAACGGCTTTGTTTATTCAGCCACTCAGGTACGCCTGAGACTACTCTGCGCTCTATTCCTTTGGGTGGCCTTGAGATGCCCCAGAAAAATGTTCCTGGTACCTTGCCTGTGTTCTTCACTGAATATTTCCATCCCACTGACCAATATCCCATGTCTCCAGCTTTCAAGAATAATTTGTTTGCTGTACCATTCTGTAGTTTAAGCGCATCCTTACCCCAGTACATTGTAAATTCCCCTGCTAAAATATAGTAAAATTCATGGCAAGGGCCATAGTATTCGTCTGCAGTTCCATCGTCTTTAGCTTCCAAAGTGAAAACAGTTGTTTGTGTGCCTGGTGGCATGAAATACAGGCCAACACCACCAACTCCTTCAGCTTCCGCTATTCTAGTGATACGAACACCAGGCACTAGACGATCCATACCATGTACCATATCATTTAGCGTGTACACCTTCGGTTCAACTAATGAATTATCCATTCTATTTCTTACTCCTCCTTATTATATTTATTGGTCACTTGCATATCATAATTTCTTGCGGGATATCGTTAAGCCTCTCAGCTCCTGTTTTGGTAACAACGAACTCATCTTCTATCTGAAATGAACCGAGGTCGGGAACAAAGACCTGAGGTTCTATTGAGATGACCGTATTTTCCTTTAATACGCTGTCTCGATAAGCGCTGTTATGAGTTATCTTGTGATAGCCTATAAACGGCCACTCGTGTACTTCAAGGCCTACTCCATGACCTCCTCCCCAACCCTTCTTCTCTGGCCAGGCTTCCATATAGACTTTGCGTACTGCTTTGTCAACATCAGATGCTAAGGTGCCTTCACTTGCAGCTTTCCTACCAGCTTCCTGTGATTGTTTCAGTATCTCGAAAACATCTTTCTGTGCCTGACTGGGCTGACCTAATAAAAAAGGCCTTGAGATATCACAACAATAACCAGCATACATAGTGCCAAAATCCAAAAGGAACCTATCACCTTGCTGCAGGCATCTCTTGCCACATTTCCACCACCATGCAAGATATTTTGAATCTAACCCAGAGTTGGCCATCGTATAATGAGGGAAAAATTCAGAGCCGGCAATGCGGCATACTCGCTCGATCTCCGAAGTGATTTCCAGGTCCAGTATTCCCGGCTTAGCGAATTTTACTGCCGCCTCTATCCCCTTTTTTGCGATACTAGATGCCTGGCGGATACACTGAAGCTCCCAATCAGACTTGACAATTCGTTCATTCTCAATAATGTCCGAAACTGGCTCTATTTCCAATTCTTCCTGGAAATGAGCATATAATGCAGGACCCATAGAGTACTCCCCTACTATACCGACTTTCGGCTTACTCAGACCTATTGACTTCAGATATTGTTTCACAGTATCTACATGGTCTATTGATAATCTGATATTTTTTATCCATGTACAATCAGAAGCGAAATGCTGTGCTTCGTCAATTTCTAGTAAAGCGTCAAATTTCTCATCCTGAGGCAATACCATCATTGTGTCCCCAAAGTAAGGCTCGTAGCCAGACATGTACATTACATGTCCCCTTTGACCAAAGCGAAGGCTGCCAGGGTTTGAGAAAATCACCAGCACATCAAGTCCTCGTTCCTTCATTTGCAACCGAACATTCTTCAGCCTCTTAGAAAACTCGGTTTGTGGCGGTATTGGCGGAGCTGTTTTCATATTATCCATTTCTATCTCCTTTCTTAGATTCTATCCAGTGTTTCCCAAAAGTTTGTTACCTCATAGGCATCACCTTCCTTTTTATTATTGGGCACACAGAACTCCAGTTCCGGCGCTATACGGGATGGGGATGGATTACTCGCTGACCATAAAGGCCTACTGCTATCCCCATCGGTTGCTCTCTACACATAATTCCCTCATTCAATTTTCCACTCTCCCCTTATACCAACATGGGCCCGTTCTGGTCAAGAACGAGTCCATGTATTAAGAGAAGAAATGAGAAAAAGAGGAAACTTCATATATTCATTAGCCCATTTTATCTAATTGATCCTCACAACAATTTACCACCGCTTTTCATTCTATAAGTGTCTCAAATCTATGTCAAATCCCAGTCTCTTTCAATCCAAAATGAACCTGCTCAATATATTCATATATTCACCAAGGGATATAACTCTTCCTCATTACTTCCATATATTCACCCATTGAGTGCATATTCATTCTCTCCATAGCATGGCTTGACCTCCTTTAAGAGCCTTCAGTTCGAGGGATTGACGGTTAGTAAGGAGAAATAGTACTATGATGCAGTTATGAGGATAGAAGCTATACCCCCTGCTGCACGGTATGACGTAGAAGTATCTCGACTGCTGGATTTGGAAGCGAAAAGACAAGCGGATACTATAGACCTCATCGCCTCCGAAAATCATGTTAGCGGTGCCATCCTTAAAACTCAGGGGAGCTCTGCGACTGACAAATATGCTGAAGGATACCCTGGGCGCCGTTGGTACAGCGGATGTACTTACATGGATGCAATTGAAAACCTGGCTATTTCAAGAGCTAAAAAATTATTTAATGCCGAGCATGCTAACGTTCAACCGCATAGTGGTAGCCAGGCTAACATGGCTGTTTATTTAGCCCTGCTGGAGCATGGTGATGTTGTTATGGGCTTGAACCTCAGCCATGGAGGCCATCTTACTCATGGTGCGCAGGTTAATTTTTCAGGAAAGTGGTACAAATTTGTTTCTTATGGTGTCGACCCCAAAACCGAGATGCTTGATTATGATGAAATAGAAAGATTAGCTTTGGAACACAAGCCAAAGCTAATGGTGGCTGGGGCGAGTGCCTACTCGCGAACTATTGATTTTGAGAGATTCCGTTATATAGCTGATAAGGTGGATGCCAAATTGTTGGTTGATATGGCTCATATAGCTGGAATAGTGGCTGCTGGACTTCATCCCAGTCCCCTGCCGCATGCACATGTGGTTACTTCCACTACCCAAAAAACTCTGCGGGGTCCCCGAGGTGGCTTCATTTTGTGTCGTGAAGAGCTAGCCTCAGCTATTGATGCTGCTGTTTTCCCAGGCGTACAAGGTGGCCCTTTAATGCACAGTATTGCTGCTAAAGCTATATGCTTTTTTGAGGCTGCCCAACCTGAATTTGTAAATTATCAACAATCAGTGTTAAGAAACGCTCGTGCTTTGGCTTCCAAACTTCAGGAATATGGATTGCGTCTGGTTTCTGGTGGCACAGATAACCATCTTGTTCTTGCCGATCTTTCTTCCATGGGAATAAATGGTAAAGAAGCTGAAGAAATGCTGGAAGCGGTTGGGATATTAGTAAACAACGAAAATATTCCTTTTGATCCCAAGCCACCTTATATTGCTAGTGGTATTCGCTTAGGTACACCTGCAGTAACCACAAGGGGATTTGGCGTGGAGGAAATGCAGCGAGTCGCCTCTCTTATTTTTGAGGTTCTACATCACCCTGGGGATAAACTCGTTTCGAAACAGGTGCGTGAAGAGGTAAAAAGGATGTGCCGGTGTTTCCCTATACGTAGAGAGGTATAGGGACGTTTTTGCTTTGAGACGATAATTCATATCGACAACTTATCGATTTGATATTTTCCTTTGCTATTTACCTATCAAGGGAACTTTTTGGTTAGCAAACTGATGACAAGCGTTTTCTATGGCTGGGTGATAGTAGCTGGAGTTTCTGTTATTTTATCGTTGCAGTGGGGTTGTATTGATAGCTATGGCATTTTCCTCACAGAGCTGCACAGTGATTTGGGTTGGACGAAAACAGCAATTTCTGGAGCCTATTCCTTGTTTTCTATTATAAGTTGTTCTCTTTCCATTGTAACGGGAAGGCTAAATGACAGATATGGACCCAGATTAATTCTCATGATTTCTATCATCGTTATGGGCACAGGCTATATTCTAATGTCTACGCTTAGTGCGCTTTGGCAGCTATATGTTTTCTACGGGGTTATAGCAGCTATTGGGACAAGTTTTGGCTGGGTGCCAGCGATTTCAACAGTATCTCGCTGGTTTGCACGGAAAAGAGGTATGGCTTTGGGAATCGCACAGGCTGGGGCAGGGATAGGGTCATTCATCATACCACCTCTTTCTCAATTTCTTATCCTCAAATTCGGCTGGCGTGTCTCCTATTTAATTCTGTCTGGCTTTCTTTTCGTCATGGGTATTCCTGCTTCCAGATTGATGAGGCTTAATCCATCGAAGAAAGGGCTTTATCCTGATGGGATGGAAGAGAGTATAGAGAACAAAGAGAGTGCTAATTCTATGCCTAGCGTAGTAGATTTTTCCTTTCGACAGGCACTCAGAACAAGACAGTTTTGGTTGTTGTTTATGATGTATGCTATCGCTGCTTTGCCTATTGGCATGTTGGTTCATTTAAAAGCGTATATGCTTGAGTTTGGTATCTCAGAAATGACTGCTGCCACTGTTATTGGTATTAGAAGTGCAGCTTTTGTAGTGGGTGCGCTAGTAATAAGCAAACTCTCGGATAGAATTGGGAAGAGAGTGCCTTTCTTTATTTGCTTCTTTGTAATGGCAGCAATGATGTTGTGGCTTATAAGAGCAACGCAGCCATGGGAATTCTATTTGTTTTCTATTATTTCTGGCTTTAGCTGGGGGAATATTGTATTATTCCCTGCAATAGCTGCTGACTGGTTTGGAACGAAATTTCATGGTAGCATTTATGGAGCGTTTGAGATGGGTTTTGGCATTGCAGCAGGAATTGCTCCATTATTAGCTGGCTATATTTTCGATACTAGGGGAAGTTACGAACTGGCTATCATCATCATGGCAACAGCGCTTTTTATAGCTATGGGGCTGTCTTGCGTAATTAGCTCACCTCAAGAGCAAGCTGGATTCAGGTAGAGGGAAGCAAAGTTAGTTTTATTTTGTGTCTTAAAAAACCGATCTTGACGAACCCCGTTGTAGTATTTTTCGGAAGGTAATATGGCTGATAAATCAAGAAAGGGAATTTTCTATGGTTGGGTAATAGTGGCTGCGGCTTCCTTGATTATAGCATTGGTGTGGGGTTCTGATGAAACTTACGTCATTTTCCTCCCCGAATTGTGCCAGGAGTTGGGCTGGACAAGAACAGTTGTATCTGGAGCATACTCCCTGGGTTTTATTATAGCGACTGTTTTAGGCATAGCGGCAGGAAGGTTGAATGATAGGCACGGCCCTAAATTAATGCTCATAATTTGTATTGTTATCTCAAGTTTGGGCTTTGCACTGATGTATACAATGGAGGCTACTTGGCAGCTTTATTTATTTTATGGGGTTATAGCGAACGTTGGAATGGGCTTTGCCTGGGTGCCAGCGATTTCAACAGTAACCCACTGGTTTGTAAAGAAAAGGGGAATGGCTTTGGGAATTGCGGAAGCTGGGATAGGGGTAGGGCTATTTATCATGCCACCATTTATTCAATTTATTATGATTAGATTCGGCTGGCGCATCTCTTACCTGATCTTATCTGGCCTCCTTTTAGTTATAGGTCTTCCTGTCTCCACGTTGATGAGACTCGATCCATCAGAGAAAGGACTTTATCCTGATGGTGTTGAAGAGAGTATAGGGAACAAAGAGAATAATGATTTCACATCTAGCACTGCCGATTTTACGTTTAGGCAGGCAATTGGGACGAATCAGTTTTGGCGCTTGTTTGTAATTAACACTGTTTATTCTTTACGCATCGGCATCGCAATTCACTTAAAAGCATATATGATTGGTTTTGGTATCCCGGAAATGGTTGCCGCTACGGGCATTGGCCTTCGTAGTGGAGCTTACACGGTAGGTGCAATAGTAATAAGCAGACTCTCAGATAGAATCGGAAGGAAAATACCTTTCATTGTTTCTTTCTTCATAATGGCGGCGATGATGTTGTGGCTTACGAAGGCAAGACAGCCATGGGAATTTTATTTGTATTTTGCTATTGCTGGTTTTAGCGCGGGAAGTTTTGTATTATTCCCAGCAGTAATTGGCGATTGGTTTGGATTGAAATTTCATGGTAGCATTCTCGGCTTGTTAGATTTAGGAACTGGAATTGGTGCTGCAGTCGGTCCATTATTGGCTGGGTATATTTTTGATTCCAGAGGAAGCTATGAATTAGCCATCATAATCACGGCAATAGCACTTTTCATAGGAGCGGGTTTGTCTTTCTTTATCGAAGCGCCCCCTAAAAGCGAGTTAATTTGAGCAAGAGAAAACAGGGGCAGATATATATATTGCGTGGAGAAATCTCAACATCAGACACCGCCCTTACGTTTTTTACTAGAGGAAACACAATTAGCAAGGAGGAAATATGATTGGCAAGACAAAAACAAGCATTTTCTATGGTTGGGTAATAGTGGCTGCTGGCTTCGTGATACTGATGATAGCGTGGGGGCTACTGTACTCTTACGGTGTTTTCTTCGAAAATTTATCTAAGGAATTTGGATGGTCAAGAACTATGGTATCAGGAGCCTATTCGGTTTTTATGGTGCTCCATTGCGCTCTCTATCCTGTGGTGGGAATGTTAAATGACAAATATGGACCACGAAAATCGTCGCTATTCTGTGCTATTCTCATGAGTAGTGGCTTTGCATTGATGTCTTATATTAGTGCTCCGTGGCAGCTTTATGCGCTCTACGGTGTTGTAATAGGGAGTGGGATAAGCTTCGTATATATACCTATTACTTCCACAGTAACGCATTGGTTTGAGAAAAGAAGAGGAATGGCATTGGGAATCGTTACTGCGGGGGTAGGCATGGGCACAATGACTTTGTTGCCTTTTGCCCAGTTCCTGATTTCTAATTTTGGCTGGCGCAGCTCCTATTTAATCATAGCTATCTTTCCACTTATCATAATTCTGCCTGTCTCTCGCTTGCTAAGGCTAAATCCTTCAGAAAAAGGGCTTCTTCCTTATGGATCAGGGGAAATAGCCAGTAACAGAACTGATAATTCTCTGGCCAGCACGAGGAATTTCACTCTCCGCGAGGCAGTTAAAGAAAGAAATTTCTGGATTCTTTTCACAATTGGTGCCTTTAGTTTCTTGGCTGTTCAGCTTATTATGGTTCATTTGAAAACAAACATTACTGATGTTGGGATTTCGCCAATGACTGCAGCTACCATTCTTGGTACGGTGGGAGGAGCTAGCCTTCTAGGTAGAATAGCAGTAGGCGGCGCCTCAGATAGGATAGGTAGAAAGCAAGCTTATTTCATTGCTCTGTTTTTAATGGCCATAATGATGGTGTGGTTGCTCGAAGCAAGGCAGCCCTGGCAATTTTTCGTCTTTTCTGCCATTTTTGGCTTTGGCTATGGTGGATGTGTTCCATTGCCTGCGGCTATGATTGGAGATTGGTTTGGTGCGGAATCGCATGGCCGTATTCTCGGAGTTTTATCTCTGTCAGGAATGGTCGCAGGAATTGGGCCGATAATAGCTGGTTATATTTACGATGTTAAAGGGAGTTACGATCTAGCTTTTATTATAGCAGCAGTAATGCTTTTTATGGCTATGTGTTTATCTCTTGCAATTAAAGCACCACATGGCCCAAAAATAACGCTAGCAGAGCGCTTCTTCTAGATTTGCCTTGCTTTTCAGATATGGTTGACTTTAAGAAACAGCGATAGCCTCGTGCTATAATTAATTTAATATTTCTGTATTTGGGAGGAGTTAAAAACAATGGATGAACTCAAGGTGTTTACAGGCAATGCTCACCCTACTTTAGCCCGTGGAATATGTGATTACCTTGGTATACCTCTTGGTAAAGCCGATGTTTTCGAATTTAGCAATGAAAATATTTTTGTTCGCATCTTAGAAAATGTTCGTCAGCGAGATGTTTTTGTTATACAACCAATTTGCTCTCCGGTTAGTAAAAGTTTGTTTGAACTTCTTATCATGATAGATGCTTTTAAACGAGCTTCAGCAGGGCGAGTCACTGCGGTTATACCTTATTATGCCTATGGACGTACTGACAAGAAAGACCAGCCTCGAGTACCTATCACTGCTCGCTTAATTGCTGACCTGATTACTACTGCGGGGGCTAATAGATTGCTTACTGTGGATCTCCATGCTCCTCAAATCCAGGGATTTTTCACTATACCAGTTGATGAATTGACTGCTTTTTCTATCCTGAGCCAATACTTTAAGGAAAAAGCTCTAAATAATCTGGTGGTGGTTGCTACAGATATTGGCATCTCTAAGCGAGCTCGTGATGTAGCTGCTAGCCTGGGAAGCCCTCTGGCCATCATCGAAAAGAGGCGCTTGGGGAATACCGACACTACTGAAACTACCAATATTATCGGCGAAGTTCAAGGGATGCGTATATTGACCGTTGATGATGAGATCGATACTGCTGGCTCTTTAATTGGCGCAGCAAATTCCCTTATGGAGCATGGCGCTACAGAGATTTATAGTTGTTGCATTCACCCCGTATTCTCAGGGTTAGCCTTGCAGAGAATAGCCTCCAGTCCGATAAAAGAAGTGGTGGTTGTTGATACAATCCCTGTTACCAACGGTAAAAAACTGGATAAGATTACTGTTTTGCCGATAGCTTCGCTTGTTGGCGAAGCTATCCATCGTATTCACACCGGCTTATCTATAGGAGCCATGTTTGAGTAAAAATTGCTAAATGCAAAGGGGGAGCAAATAGTAAGGCTTATTTAGTTTTTTGCGAAGTAAAAATGTTTAAGTGGTTGAGTGGAATAGCTGGCTCCAATGAGAAGGAACTAAAACGTCTCCGACCTTCGGTCGACCGCATAAATTCATTGGAACCTGAATTTGAGAATCTCACTGGTAGCGAGCTTCAGGCTAAAACCGATGAGTTTAGAGGTCGACTAAGTGGTGGCGAAGCTCTAGACGAAATCTTACCCCAGGCTTACGCGGTAGTGAGAGAAGCAGCCAAGCGAACTATTGGACAGAGACATTTTGATGTTCAGCTAACGGGTGGCATTGTTCTTCACCAGGGTAAAATAGCTGAGATGAAGACAGGTGAAGGGAAAACTTTAGTGGCTACCCTACCTCTCTATCTAAATGCTCTTAGTGGAAAAGGTTGCCACCTCGTTACCGTTAATGATTATCTCGCCAGGCGTGATTGCCATTGGATGGGCTCTATTTATCATGCTTTAGGAATAAGCGTGGCATGTATTAATCCCCAGAAAGGCTCAGACCAACCAGCCCCCTCGTATATTTATGACCCTACTTATAATTCGGAGGATGAGAGATGGAATTTCCTCCGCCCTATCACCCGCCGACAGGCTTATGAAGCAGACATAACATATGGTACAAACAACGAATTTGGTTTTGATTATCTCAGGGATAATATGGTTCTAGACTTATCACAGTGTGTTCAACGCCCGCTTAACTATGCCATTGTTGATGAAGTGGATAACATCCTGATTGATGAAGCTCGCACTCCATTAATCATAAGTGGTCCTGCGGAGGAAGCAACTCAGGAATATCATATCTTTGCTCAACTGGCTTCCCACCTTAGCAGGGATGAGGATTACACCATTGATGAGAGGACACGTACTGTCAGCCTCACTGATAGTGGTAACACCAGGGCGGAGAACATGCTAAGGAAGGAAGGTTTGCTTAAAGCGCCCAGCCTTTATGACCCCTCCAATTATTTTCTCACGCAATATTTGAACAATGCGCTCAAGGCGCATGTTTTGTTTAAGAAAGATCGTAACTATGTGGTTAAGAATGGGCAAGTTATCATTGTGGATGAATTCACTGGCAGATTAATGTTCGGGCGAAGATACTCTGAGGGATTACACCAGGCTATTGAAGCCAAAGAAGAAGTGAAGATTCAACGCGAAAGTACTACCTTGGCCACTATCACCTTTCAGAATTATTTCCGCATGTATCAAAAATTGTCTGGTATGACCGGGACTGCTGCCACTGAAGCTGAGGAGTTTCATAAGATTTATAAATTGGAAGTAGTGACCATACCTACAAACAAAACGCTAGCTCGCACTGAATATACTGATCAGATTTACAAAGATGAGAAGGCTAAGTTTGCCGCGGTAGTCCGGGAAATTGAGCAGTTGCACGCGCAGAAGAGGCCAGTTCTTATAGGCACAGTGTCTATTGATAAATCAGTGGAATTAAGTGACTTGTTAAAAAGAAAAGGCATATCGCATCAAGTATTGAATGCCAAGAACCATGAAAAGGAGGCAGTAATAATTGCCCAGGCCGGGCGTATAGGAGCGGTAACCGTGGCTACTAATATGGCAGGGCGTGGCGTGGACATCATCCTTGGTGGCAATCCTGAGGGGCGCGATTTCGAAGAATGGGAAAGGGAGCACAATAAAGTAATTGAGCTTGGTGGGCTTTACATTATTGGCACTGAACATCACGAAGCCAGACGTATTGATAATCAGCTTCGTGGGCGAGCAGGAAGACAGGGCGACCCTGGCAGTTCGCGTTTTTACGCTTCCTTAGAGGATGAAATCCTCCGCCGCTTTGGCGGCGACCGTGTTAAAGGATTTATGCAATGGGCTGGAATGGATGAGAATTCCCCTATTGAGCATCCCATGATAACTAAAGCTATAACGAATGCTCAGATGCAGACAGAAGGCTATCATTTTGATATGCGTAAGCATCTTGTGGAATATGATGACGTAATTAACACGCACCGTGAGATAATTTACGCTGAGAGAAAGAAAATTTTGAGTGGTGCTGACCTCAAGGCGAACATAACGTCTATGCTCGAGGATGAAATTCAAGGTGTGATAGATGCTCATTTTGACCGTAGCCTGAGCGAATTGGACTTAGCAGGTTTGCTTGAAGACATTTCCCATATTTTCCCCCTACCACCACAATTCAAGGGGGATGGTCTTTCAGGGCTCAACGATAAACAAATCTCAGAGAAATTGAGTCGTTACAGTATTGAATTTTATAATCAGCGAGAGCATGAGATGGGCGCTGATAGTATGCGCATAGTAGAGAGGTTGGTGATGCTCCGTGTCGTCGATGGACTATGGAAAGGACATCTTACCGCCATGGAGCACATGCGGCAGGGAATAGGTTTACGCGCTGCTGGCCAGCAAGACCCGCTGGTGGTATATAAGAAAGAGGGGCGCATTCTTTTCGATGCTCTTTTGGCTAGCATTCAACATGACGTTGTCCACAGTATTTACCATGTTGGCATTAAGAAAGAACCATTGCACAAAAAAGAAGCTGTGGTAGTCGGTAGGAAGGTAGCAGGTAAGAAAGTGGGGCGCAATGACCCCTGCCCCTGTGGCTCAGGCAAGAAATACAAATATTGCTGTGGTAGGTAAGTTTTGCTGCTAACATCATTTGGGAAGCGGTAGATTCCAGAAGTCAATAAAAGCCTTAATCTATGAGTTGTTTGAGGTGTTAAAATATAAGTGTGGCTGGAAGTTTATAAAGTGTTTGATGGAACATTATAATATGTAGGAAGTGAATACAGTATTGAGCAACACGAGTGATACACAGGCAATTCAATGTCTCAAAGAATCCATTGCTGCTGGCAAGCACTGGTATGTATCCTTGCTTGAGGCGATCAAGTTATGGGCTAGTACTGAGGAGAATTACAACGAGCGTCACTATTGCTATCTTATTGACAATGAAGCTTTTGATTGGCATGTCCTGGCGGAAAGGTTGTGTGAAGAGATTAGTGGGTTTATACCAGATAAAGAACTAGTTGAGCTTCTTTTCTTCGACCAACCGCCGATAGAATTGCCTGAAGGTGAATTTAAAAAATTGATTGGCAACGCCAAATATCAAGCTTACCTTAATTATCTTTACGGCGTCCTTATGGAGGAAATTTTAATTTTGGCTGTAACTGAAGAGGTGCGTAAAAGAAGGAGTGTCCTGAGTTTAAATGAGGACAACAGTATAGTTGATGAGGCCTACCGACGCATCTATGGCGCTGCGCAGCTGGAGTTAGTAAATCTCTTTAGAAAAGAGAAAAATTACCCGAGACGCAAATCCATGAGCCTTGGGGAATTCAAGGAATTTATTTACTGGTTATTTAAACAGCGTCTAAAGAGATGTGACAAATCTCGCGTTGCCAGTGATACCAAGAAGGCTTTACTAAAGTTACGTTTCTATATGAAGCTAAAAAACCGCAAAGCTTCTCAGCCACTCTGAGATGATTCCAAATTTAATCTTTCCAATTTATCTTCAAGCGTGCGAAGTTTTTCTTTGCCTCTTTCAATAATATGTGGTGGCGCCTTGTTTAGAAAAGCGCTATTCCTTAACCTCGTATTAAGTTGCGCAATCTTGGTTTGGGTTATTTCTATTTCCTTTAGTAGGCGCTTCTTTTCAGCAAGTTGGTCTACCATGCCTGCCCATGGTAAAACTAACTCTGCTCCTCTTAGTACTATAGCCAATGCGTCTTCTTCAGTTTTCCTTTGCCCTCGAACCGAAATGATGAGGGGGTGGGCATGTCCTAAAGTTTCTATGGCTTTAGTTTGTGAGGTGATGCAGGATAAGAATTCATCAGTGTAGACCCGAGCTTCAATCCACTTGGAAGGCGCTACTCTATATTGGGAGCGAGCATTACGGATAGAGCGGATAATTTCTATCACCACATCCATAGCCTGTTCCGCTTCGTGGTCGGTGGATTTATTATTGCTGGTAGGGTACGGCGCTACCATTATGGAGGCTGGCATTTGGTCTTTGTTAGGCAGGTGTTGCTTTAAATTCTGCCATAGTTCTTCGGTGATGAAAGGCATGAAGGGATGCAGAAGACGAAGTGATGTTTCTAGAATTTTCACCAGGAAGGGGAGGGGGGAGGGAAGTGGTTGGTAGCGGAGGCGCACCTTGGCAATTTCAATGTACCAATCGCAAAACTCTGACCAGATGAAATCGTAGATTTGCTGTTCTGCTTCACCAAATTGGAAGTTCTCCATAAGGTTGCTGACATTGCTGATTCGGCTGTTGAATCTACTACAAATCCAGCGGTCCTCTAATTTCTGTGGGTTTTCTGTTTCTATTGTAACCAGTGTTTGGTTATTCAATATCTCTGCATCCATGCTCTGCAGGACAAATCTGGTGGCATTCCATAGTTTATTGCTAAAATTACGACTGGCTTTTAGCCTGCCTTCTCCAAGACTTATGTCATTGCCTGGGGAGCTACCTGTGGTTAAAGCAAAGCGAAGAGCATCGACTCCATATTCACTGATGGCTTTGGTAGGGTTAATGACGTTACCTCGTAGCTTGCTCATTTTCTCGCCGTTTTCGTCTCTAAGCAATCCGTGGAGATATATGGTATGGAAAGGTATTTGGCTGGTATCTTCCAACCCCATCATAATCATTCTGGCTACCCAGAAGAAAAGTATGTCATAGCCAGTTTCCATTACTGAGGTGGGATAGAAATAGCGAAGGTCATTGGTATCGTCTGGCCAGCCCAATGTGGAGTGTGTCCACAACGCTGAGCTAAACCAGGTATCAAGGACATCAGCATCTTGAACGATCCGATTTGAGCTGCAATGCTTACAACTCAAGGGTTCATCTACAGAAGCCGTTAATTTACCACAGTCTTGACAGTACCACACTGGAATGCGGTGGCCCCACCATAGCTGGCGGCTTATACACCAATCCCTGATGTTCTCCATCCATTCAAAGTACACTTTGGTGAAGTGCTCTGGAATTATGGTGATGCTGCCTTCCCTGACAGCCTTAATGGCCGCTTCGGCCAGTGGTTTTGCCTGAACGAACCATTGCAGGCTGACTTTGGGCTCAATCATTGTTTGGCAACGGTTGCAATGCCCCACTGAGTGGGGATGGGGTTCGATTTTCTCTAGTAATCCTGCAGCTTTTAGGTCAGCCACTACATTATCCCTGCAAGCGAAGCGCTCTAGATTTACATAGGGCCCAGCGTTCTCATTCAGAGTAGCGTCAGGGTTCATAATATCTACCAGTGGCAAATTATGTCGTTGAGCTACTTCAAAATCTGTAGGATCGTGAGCCGGAGTTATCTTTAGCGCGCCAGTGCCAAAGGAGGGATCAACAGCATCATCAGCAATGATGGGAATTTTCTTACTCATGATGGGTAAGATGACGCTTTTACCCACCAAATTTCTGTAGCGCTTATCAGCGGGGTTTACTGCTATGGCGGTATCCCCGAAAAATGTTTCAGGCCGTGTAGTAGCTACAGTGATAAAATCCTTCCCACTAGCCAGAGCATAACGGATATAATAGAGGTGGCCTGCAATCTCTTTATGTTCAACTTCAAGGTCGGAAAGGGCAGTCTGACAACGTGGACACCAGTTTATTATCCTTTCACCACGGTAAATTAAGCCCTTATTGTGTAGACGAACAAAGGCAGTGCGCACTGCTCTACTCGGGTTTTCATCAAGCGTAAAGCAATCCCGTGTCCAATCACATGAAGCTCCCATCATCCGATGCTGATAGTTAATATTCCTTCTGCTTTTATTTGCCCATTCCCAGGCTGTTTCCGAGAATTTTTCCCTGCCTATGCCATTTCTGGTCAATCCTTGTTCAGCCAGCTTTTGCTCTACGATTACTTGTGTAGCAATGCCTGCATGGTCAGTGCCAGGAAGCCATAAGGTAGGCTCTCCTCTCATTCTGTGCCACCTGACCATGATGTCCTGTAAAGTATCGGTTAAGGCATGGCCCAAGTGGAGTTTGCCCGTGACATTGGCTGGTGGCATGATAATGACAAATGGTTTCTTGCCAGGGTCTATTGTGGGCTTAAAATAGCCTTGCTCCAGCCAGAAAGCATACCACTTCTCCTCTATTTTGCCTGGCTCGAAGGCTCTAGGAATTAAATTTATCATTATCTAGCTATAGTTGCTTTTAGACTTCGTAGTAAGTAATACTGCCACTTTATCCAGAATCTTATCAGCTATTTCTCGTTTGGGCAGAAGAGGAATGCTATCAACGTTATTTTTCCTGTCAATTATGGTTACCCGATTATCATCGGCATCGAAACCGCTGTCGCTGGCCATGATGTCATTAGCTACAATGAAGTCAATTTCTTTTTGCTGCAACTTTTGCCTGGCATTTTCCACCAAATTGCTACTCTCGGCAGCGAACCCCACTTTAATGAAATCACCCTTTATGCTGCCCAAAATATCTTGGGTGCGCTCCATTTCTAAAGTTAATCCAGCACTTTCCTTTTTTATTTTCTCATCCAATTCCCTCAAAGGGCAGTAATCAGCCACAGCAGCAGCCATGATTAAAACATCAGTTTGAGAAGTAGCAACTCTTACCGCTTGATGCATCTCCCGCGCAGTGCAGATGTTGATTATTTCCATGCCAACGGGCTTAGCAAGCGAGGTTGGCGCTGTTATCAATGTTACCATGGCTCCTCTGTCGCGAGCTGCCTCAGCTAGCGCATAGCCCATTTTCCCTGAGGAGCGGTTAGTTATACAGCGAACAGGGTCGATAGGTTCCTGGGTGCCGCCTGCAGTTACCACAATATGCTTTCCAGCCAGATCACCATTTTTCCCTAGCACCTGGCAGATGGAGCCTACAATATCAGTGGCGTTAGCGAAGCGTCCTAAGCCTTTCTTACCCGATGCCAATCTGCCCGAAACTGGTCCCACAATAGTAAAGCCGCGTGCTTTCAGCTTGGATAAGTTGCCTTGGGTGATAGAATTTTCGAACATATTTACGTTCATGGATGGTGCTATAAGTATGGGAGATTTGCTTGCCAGCACAGTAGCACACAGCATGTCATCGGCGACGCCTGAAGCTAGCTTGGCGATGTTGTTAGCTGTAGCTGGGGCAATGGCTATTATATCAGCTGTAGCCAATGATATATGTTCGACCTCGGATTCGGAGCTCAGAGTAAACATATTAGTAACTACAGGTCTTCCAGTGATGGTCTGGAATGTTAGAGGAGCTATGAATTTGGTAGCTGCCTCAGTCATAATTACATCTACGTTTGCTCCTGATTGGGTTAACTGGCTAGCGATGTCCACTGCCTTATAAGCAGCGATGCTTCCTGTAACTCCTAAGACAATAGTTTTCCCTTTTAGCATGGCATCTCCTCGGCTAATCTTTCACCTTATTCATCTTGTAAATCAGAAGTAGTCCAATTAATGATAAATGGGGATTTACTATTTCTATTTGGGGTATCTCTTTAGCCAGGTAAGCCTGCCCGCCAGTAGCTACCACTTTTGACTTGCATCCTAATTCCTTCTCTATGTGCTGTAATATGTTCTTGATAAAGCCAATATAACCGAAGAACATACCTGATTGTATGGCAGAGATAGTGTTGTTGCCAATAACTTGTTTAGGGCATGTTAACTCTACTCGAGGAAGCATCGCAGTGCGGGCAAACAGCGCCTCGCTAGCGATATTGATTCCTGGGCCGATAACTCCACCAAGATAATTACCTTCTTTGGAAACGACATCAAATGTGATAGCAGTGCCAAGGTCCACGATAATTACTGGCTCTCCATAAAGGTGGTGAGCAGCAACGGCATTCACCACTCGGTCAGGACCAAGCTCCCGAGGATTATCTACACAGATACGTACTCCTGTTTTTGTGCCGGCTCCAACTACTAGAGGCGAAGTGCCTAAATACTGTTGGCACATTTCTTGGAAAACAGCCACCAATGGCGGGACAACACTGCACAAAGTAACTCCTGTGATTTTAGAGGTGGACAACTTTTGGCGCTGGAGAAAAATAAGCAATAGAGCCCCATATTCATCTGCCGAGCGGTCAACCTCAGTGCTTAGCCGCCAAGTAGCTTTCAGCCTATCATCATCAAATATGCCTAATTTAATACTGGTGTTTCCAATGTCAATAGCTAGCAGCATAATGACTAATCCACTATTTTGCAGGAATGTGGGATGAGTATAGCATCTTGGTTTAGCTTTCGCTACTGTTGTTTGTAAGTATTACTCCTAGCCATCTGGTTAACTTGCTGGCATTATCACCCACGATGAATTTAGTTCCCATAACTATTACTTAGGGTAAAGATAAATGGTGTGGGCGCTAACTAGTTAAAGCCATCTCCGGTGATGCAGGTAAGCAAACATGCCTGTACCTGTAAGTGCCATAGCAGAGAGCAATATACCAAGAGGTAATAGATTGACGGATGCCGTTCCCCCAGGTAAAGGGACGTTCATACCAAAGATGCCGGACAGTAAAGTAGGCGGTGCTAGAATTGCCATAACGATAGTTAGCACGCGCATTATCTCTTGAATACGATGTGAAGTTAACCAATTACTGGTTTCGGCAAGTCCATCTACAACCTCTTTGCAATCCTCGAGTTCATCCCAAATCTTACGGATATGGTCGGCAATGTCACCAAAATAAATTTCTTGCTCCTCTTTGAAAAAGGGGTATTCTTCCTTCTCGAGTATCTCGAGTACCGGGATCTGAGGGCGAATAACACGGCGGAAGGAAATGAGGTCAAGCCGAATCAAGAAGATTTGGCGGACCGTCTCAGGAACAGCTTTTGTGAAGATAACGTTCTCTATGTCATCAACACTTTCTGTGATCTTGCCAAGGATAGGAAAGCAGTAATTAACTAATCTATCAAGAATGTGGTATAAGAGGAAGCTT
>Ga0268278_1000275_pt1 | contig 39129 bp, 40 predicted proteins | sample saktaG_3_FD_190135 | JGI IMG/M metagenome (GOLD analysis project Ga0268278, IMG submission 190135) | Saline water microbial communities from Sakinaw Lake, British Columbia, Canada - sak_2010_1_5_55m | ecosystem: Environmental > Aquatic > Non-marine Saline and Alkaline > Saline ...
TTGGAAGAGACTGGGTATTGACAAATTATGATAGGCTGTCTAGAATATGACAATGTAAGCTTTCGTATGAAGGTCGGAGGTCAAGTATGCAGAATGTAGTGAAAGTAGGTAAAAGGTATCAGGTAGTCATTCCTAAGAAGGTCAGGGAGCAGCTTGGCGTTAACGTTGCAGATAAGCTTATTGTCGGCGTTCGAAATGCTCGAATCATTATGCAACCCAAGCCACGGAGATATAGCGAATACATGCAGGGGTTAGGAAAGGAGGTCTGGAGAGAGATTGAGGCTACCGAATATGTGAGGAAGGAAAGAGAGGCATGGGGGAAATAGAAAAGAAGTGCCGAGAGCTCTTGGTGCACTATTCTATCCTGGGTCTGGACACCATGCTCTTTATTTACCATTTCGAGGAGAATAAGAACTACCTTCCCTTCACTAGAGCCCTTTTTGGCTTAATTGAGGATGGGATGATAGAAGGCAAGACTTCGATTATCACCCGACTTGAGATTCTGGTAAAGCCCAGCGAGGAGGGCGACGATATTCTAGCGGACGAATACAAGCTCATACTGGAGAATTTCCCCCACCTTGAAGTTGCTCCGGTTGATGCCGAGATAGCGGATTTAGCCTCAAGCCTTAGAGCCAAATATAAACTCAGGACTCCCGATGCTATACAGCTTGCTACCTCAATAGCGAAAGGTGCCCAGGCATTTGTGACCAATGATGAGTCTCTGAAGAAGGTTAAGGAAATCGAGGTCGTTGTCATGAGGGAGGCTTTAGAGCCTTGCCTCTTCAAAAAAAGGTGATCGGGACATCGTTCCCCCTGAATTTTGTGACATTTTCACTGGACATCAACATTGGAAGAGATTTAACCTTCACAATCCAATAATATTTTGCTATACTTGCTGAGTTTATTTTGCCTTGTGCTGCCAAAAAGGAGGGTATCCAGCGGACATTCAGGCAAGTCATCCTTTTTGTCTAGCGGCTTTCTTAAAGTCATGGTTAATATCGAATGGACGTACTAAGTCCTTACAAAGAAGCTACTGAAGTAATCGTTGAAGCTGGCGGCGATCCCCTTAAGTTGTGCTACCAGTGTGGCCTTTGCACCGGCGTTTGTCCATGGAATCTGGTTAGAAATTTTATTGTGCGCCGCATTATACACGAAGCCCAGCTTGGAGCAACTGACTTTGGCGGCGAGGAAGCCTGGCTTTGTGCTACCTGCGATGCTTGCGTCCAGAGATGCCCCCGCGGTGTAGAAATAATCGACATTATGCGCGCTACGCGCCGAGCCGTAGTTAGTTTGGGTATTGGCGTCGTTCCAGACGCTCTCCGAATTTCTGCCAAGAACATTGCCGGCACTGGCAATCCACTTGGCGAGGCACCAGAGAAGCGAGGCGATTGGGCAAAGGATATAGAGGTAAAGAAATTCACCCCGGGCATGGAGGTGCTTTATTTCCCCTGTTGCATCCCTGCCTATGACCCTGATGTTAAAAGAGTGTCGCAAGCTACCGCAACCATACTTAACAAACTGGGAATCGATTTCGGCATTCTAGGCAGTGAAGAGAAATGTTGTGGTGAGGCAATTCGAAAGGCCGGGTATGAAGACACGTTTCTCAGCATGGCTCAATCCAATATCGACCTCTTTAATAAGAACAATGTTAAAACTGTGATAGTTTCTTCTCCCCACTGCTACCATACTTTTAAAAATGAATACCCTGAGCTTGGAGGCAGATTTGAGGTAGTTCATATTACCCAGTATTTGGCCTCGCTTATCGAGGAAGGAAAACTGAACTTTTCTAAAGAAATAAATAAAAAGGTAATTTACGCCGATCCCTGCTACCTGGGGCGACACAATGGTATATACGATGAACCGAGAAAGATATTGCAAAGTATTCCCGGGTTAGAATTAATTGAATTTCCAGATTCTCGTGAGGAGGCTGTTTGCTGTGGCGGGGGAGGTGGCAGAATTTGGATGGATACTGCAAAGGGGGAAAGGTTCTCTGATATAAGAGTAGAGCAAGCCCTTGAAAAAGGCGCTGCTATAATAGCCCTGGCCTGCCCTTACTGCTTCCTTAATTATAGGGATAGCGTGCTCAGTATGGACAAGGCAGAGGTTATTGAGGTTAAAGATATATCCGAGCTTGTTGCTGAAGCGATGGAATAAAAACAAGCAATGCTCGCCGCCCAATATACAGTTTAGTGGAGAGATAGATGAATCAAGAATCAGAATGGAAACCCAGGATACTTGGTTTTTTATGCCGCTGGTGCAGCTACGCTGGCGCCGATTTGGCGGGGACCAGTCGTAAGAAATATCCAGCCAACATAGAAATAATAAGAGTTCCCTGTTCGGGAAGAGTGGACCCCCTTTTCATCATCAAGGCACTACGATTAGGTTTTGACGGGGTGTTAGTCTCAGGCTGCCATCCCGGTGATTGTCATTATCAAACAGGTAATTACCGCGCCCGAAGAAGAATGGCCATAACCAAAAAGTTCCTCGAATATATAGGCGTCGAACCCCAACGCATTCAGGCCAGTTGGGTTTCAGCTTCAGAAGGGGGAAAATTCGCCGAAGTGGTTACCAAAGTAACAAAAGAGCTAAAGGAAATCGAGCCCAATCGATTATTTGACGATGAAGAATAGCGAAATCGAGCAAAGGTTACGCCAGGAAGCTAAGGCCTTGCTAGAGCAAGGGAAGGTTGATTATATCGTCGGTTATGAAGCAGGTAGCCTGAAGTTCACCACAACCCCTCTAATCACCAGGAACAAAGACGATGTTGAGCGATTGATAGTTAGCCCATTCATTGTGAATAACCTGAGTGTATATCTGGCCGAGATTAAGGGGAGGGTAGGCATTGCAGCCAAGGGGTGCGACAGCCGTTCCATCGTTAACTTGATGCAAGACAACAAGATAGCCAGGGAAGACGTTGTAATTATGGGCATTCCCTGTCCTGGCCTGATTGACCTGAAGAAGATTGAGCTTTTACTGGGCAAGGACAGAGATGAATTAGACAGCGTTACCAGAGACAACGACAGAGCAGTAATAACGATTGATGGAAAGGAAAAGGATTTCCCAATGGCAGAAGTTCTTTTCGATAACTGCCTTGAATGCGAGTTCCCTGTCCCCCGGGAGTCTGACGTTCTCCTTGGTGAGCCATGTGCTCTGGTTACAGGCGAAGTGAGCAAGAAGACAGGCATAAAAGAACTGGAAGCAATGCCACGGAGGGAGCGATGGAACTACTGGAAAGAAGAATTCAGCCGCTGCATCAGGTGCTATGCCTGCCGCAATGTTTGCCCTGCCTGTTTTTGCCAGAGATGCTTCGTCGAGGAAAGTGAACCACAATGGGTATCGCCAACTCCGAAGTGGCAGGATAATCTCATGTTTCAAGTAACCAGAAATATCCATGTAGCAGGAAGATGCACAGATTGCGGTGAATGCGAGCGTGCTTGTCCGATGAATATTCCCCTTAGAAGCCTGGCAAAGAAAATGTACGACATAGTGGACGAGCTATTCCAATACAAGGCAGGAACGGATAAAAATGCGTCGCCATTGCTAACAGCCTATGAGGCTATAGAGGCTGAGGACTTCATAAGGTAGGAGATAAACAGTGAGCGCCAGTAAGAAAATCAGTAAAAAGGATATAGTGAAAATCCTCAGCCAGTGGAATCAAGAATTCGCGGTATTAGTGCCGTCTAAGGAAGGTGACGTTACCAGGATGGCCAGGTGGGATGGCAAAGATACCGGATTTATGGATTCCCATAGAAACACAGTGCAACCAGTCAAAGCTAATTTCTTTCCCCCAATGGAGGAAATGTTCAGCTTCCAAAAAAACAAGGAGGGCTACCATATAGAATTAGCATCTCCAGACGAACATAAGCTATTGATTTTTGCCATTCGTCCCTGCGATGCCAACGCCCTGGCTATACTGGATATGGCCTTTAAGGATGGCTATGAAGACCCATATTACCTTTCCCGAAGAAAAGGCACGGTATTAATCGGGCTCGGTTGTACTAACCCCTATGGCAGTTGCTTCTGTACCTCCATGGGGGGTAGTCCATTTGACTCGACCAATGTCGATATTATGCTTACCGATATCGGCAATGAGTTCCTCATTGAAGAGATTACTGAGGCTGGCAAGGAACTGGTTGCCAGGACTGAAGAATTGGAAGAGGCAAAAAAAACTGATGAAGCTAAAGCTAAGCAGGTAAAAGAAACATCATATAATAAAGTAACAAGAAAGATAGATACTAGGGATATCGACAAGAAGCTATTAGCTTCTTTTGAGAATAAAGACTACTGGGAAAAAGTATCTGCGAAATGCATAAGCTGTGGCATCTGCACCTTTCTTTGCCCCACTTGTTATTGCTTTGACATCAACGATGACTTGCTTAAAAAGCAAGGGGCAAGGTTTAGAAGCTGGGATAGCTGTGCTTTCCCAGTATATACCAGAATGCCAATGGAAAATCCCAGGGTGGAGAAGTGGCGACGAGTGAGACAAAAGGTATGCCACAAATTTGAGTTCTTTCCCATGAGCTTCGGCAGTATAGCTTGCGTTGGCTGTGGAAGATGCATCCGCCTCTGTCCTGTAAACTGGGATATTACCCAAACAATAGAGAGTGTGCCAGAGATAACATAAGGTTACTATGAGGGAGCGGAAATGACAGTTACCGATATGAGCCAGAGGAAAAAATTCTTTGCCAATGATAATGTCTATTTACCTCACATAGCAATAATCGAGAAAGTAATCGATGAAACCCCTGGCGTCAAAACCTTCCATTTCAACTTTAAGGATGAAAAACTACGGAAGGAATTTAGCTTTAACTCAGGGCAATTTGCTGAGTACTCGGTGCTCGGCGTCGGCGAAGCTCCATTCTGCATTTCTTCCAGTCCAAGCAGAAGTGACCACCTCGAATTTGCCACACAGCAGGTGGGCAAGGTAACCAACGCCCTGCATCGGCTTGGCGTTGGCGCTGAGATAGGCTTCAGAGGACCCTATGGCAATGGCTTCCCACTGGACTTCTTGCAGGGTAAGAACCTCGTCTTTGTTGGTGGTGGCATCGGGCTTGCGCCGCTGAGGTCATTGATCTGGAACGCAATTGATAATCGAGATAAATATGAGAATATAGACATTATTTACGGTGCCCGTAGTCCAGACGATTTGTGTTTCAAGTATGACCTGGATGCATGGGATAAGGATAAGACAATAAACATCACAAGCACTATCGACAAAGAGGATAAGAGCTGGAGCGGGAGAGTAGGCTTTGTCCCCAAAGTGCTGGAGGAAGTAGCTCCATCAGCCAGTAACACCGTAGCTATCGTCTGTGGGCCACCGGTTATGATACGATTCACTTTTCCTGTTCTAATAAAACTGGGTTTTACTCCGGAGCAAATGATAACTACACTGGAGAAAAAGATGAAGTGTGGTATAGGCAAGTGTGGCCGATGTAACATAGGCAATCTCTATGTATGCCGCGACGGGCCGGTATTCACCTATGCCCAGATTAAAAACTTTGTCTCCAGTGAATATTAGAATATCCCGTCGATCGATAGAAAGGGGTTTCTAAGGGCGCTTCAGCCTTTTCGTGCTTTTCCCGCTAGACGAGCAAGCCTTCCATCTGTGCCAGGATTTGCTCGTTTGTGAAATGATTCAAACTTATAGCATCGCTGGGGCAGGCAGCAACACAAGTACCACATCCTTTGCATAAAGTTTCATTTACCTGGCATACTTCCTTTTCTTCATCGAAGGAGATAGCGCTATAGGGGCAAATGAGCTTGCAGAACTGGCACCCGGAACAGTTTCTTTCATTGATAACCGCGGTAGCTGCTTCAATCTCAGTTTTACCCTTACTAATCATAGCCAGAACACGACTGGCAGCGGCTGAAGCTTGAGCCACCGTGTCAGGAATATCTTTAGGTCCCTGGCAACAACCCACCACGAAGACACCGTCAGTTGTAGTAGCCACCGGGTCCAGCTTGGGATGTCTCTCCATGAAAAACCCATCGGCGCCCCGGTTAATATTGAATATTCGGCTAACAGCTTCTGCATCTGCTTGCGGTTCCATAGCGGGACACAGGATAACCATATCCACAGGCACCCTTATTAATCTGCCCAACAAAGTATCCTCCGAGACGACAATCAGTTTGCCTTTCTCTTCCTCAGTTATGGCACGGTCGGTAACCCGAGACGGTTTACCTCGTATAAAATTAGCACCTTCATCTGAGATGCGCTTATAAAATTCCTCGTATCCCTTACCAAAACAGCGCATATCTATATACATCTGGTACACTTCAGCATCAGTTTTCTCTTTTATCAAATGGGAATACTTGAGAGCATACATACAACATACCCGCGAGCAATACTCGTGATAGTTCTTATCACGGCTGCCTACACAGTGAATAATGGCAATGCTTTGTGGAACTGAGCCATCTTTGAGTTTGATATCACCATCTGTAGGGCCAAAGGAGCTAACCATTCTCTCAAACTCAAGGCTGGTGAGGACATTATCCAACTGCTTATACCCATATTGATATATGTCACCGGGGTCAGATAGACTGTAACCTGTGGCTACGATAATAGAGCCCACTTCCAACTCAACAAACTCATCCACCTGCTCAAAATCAATAGCCTGTGCTTCACATATTTTCTCGCAGAGGCGACATTTGCCCTTCAAAAAGTAAATGCAATGCTCGCGGTCAATAACTGGCGTGTTGGGCACCGCCTGCGGAAATGGGGTATAAACGGCCTTCCTCTTTCCCATGCCAACTTCAAACTCGCTGTCTGTTTTCACTGGGCACTTTTCCTGGCACAAGCCACAGCCAGTACACTTATCTTCATCGATGTATCTTGCCTTTTTTCTGACCTTGACTTTGAAATTGCCAATGAATCCTGCAACTTCCTCCACCTCGCTATAAGTCATTAGCTCAATATAGGGATGCGAACCCACCAATGTCATTTTCGGTGTAAGAATGCAAGATGAGCAATCCAGCGTAGGGAATGTTTTATCCAGCTGGCTCATATGCCCACCAACGCTCGGAGTTCTCTCCACGAGGTAGACTTTATGTTCAGAATCGGCAATTTCCAGGGCAGCCTGGATACCGGCAATGCCTCCACCCACTACCAGGGTATCAGGGTTAATCGGGGCTTCTTTAACCACCAGTGGCTGGTGGTAATAAACTCGATTTACGGCAGCGCTCACCAGGTCTTTAGCTTTCTCTGTAGCTTCTTGTTTATTCTCGGTTACCCACGAGCAGTGCTCCCTGATATTTGCCATCTCAAACAGATATGGATTTACCCCTGCTTCCTGGCATACGCGACGGAAGGTAGGTTCATGCATCGTTGGCGAGCAAGAAGCAACAACCACACGATTAAGCTGAAAATCACTAATATCCTTTTTAATCAATTCCTGGCCCGGGTCAGAGCACATGAAACTATAGTCACGAGCCACTACCACACAATCCAGGTTTCGGGCAAACCGGGCAACTTGCTCTACATCGACAATATTAGCAATGTTGCTGCCGCAGTGACATACATAAACACCTATTCTGGGTTCGCTCCACATATCGAAATTCTCCTGCTTCTTTAATTCATTAGATAAACTGCCAGGGCAAATGTCACCCTGTCACGCAGCCAGTAATTCCTTCAGCTTCGTCGTAAAAGCGGGCACAACTTCTTCGTAACGACCCACCACTCCAAAATCCGCTTCCCTGAATATATTGGCCTCCGGGTCTTTATTAATAGCTATAATAGTTTTCGAGCCGGAACAGCCTGCAACATGCTGGCTGGCTCCTGATATAGCTATGGCAATATAAACTTCCGGAGCAACTATCTTGCCTGTCAGTCCAACATGCACTGTTTCCGGCACCCAACCATTATCGGCAGGCGGTCGTGAAGCTCCTACCGCACCATGTAACACATCAGCCAGCTCCTTCAATGTTGTTTTGAAAGGCTCGGGCGAACCAATGCCTCTACCACCACTAACTATCACGGGAGCGTCTTCAAGTCTAATGCCAGTTACCTCTTCTTTCACTTTTTCTACTATCTTTGTTGCTACTCGCGACATATCTATTTCAGCTTTTACAGGTACGACCGCTCCCTTTCTCGAGTCATCACGCTCCATTGCTGACATAGTCTTCGCTCTAATGGTAACTATCTGAGGCATGGAATCACAGGTAAATATAGCCTGAGCATTACCTCCATATACAGGTTTCGTTTGCTGAAGCAATTTTGTCTCCGAATCCATGCTTAAATCAATACAATCTGTCGATAAACCAACTCCCAGTCTGAAGGCGAGACGAGGGGCTAAGTCTCTACCCACAGGAGTCTGCCCCATAAGTATAATTTTAGGTGAAGATTCCTTAGCCAATTTTTCCACAACCTGCACAAAGGTCTCTCCCCGGTATTCTTTGAGCAAGGCATCTTCTATTACATAAACCTTATCTGCTCCAAAAGCGATTGCTTCCTTTGTAGCAGCCTCATTTACTTTGTCGCTAGCCAGCAAGCAGCACAAATCTTCCTGCAGTTCGTCGGCGAAATTCCTCCCACAACCTAATAGTTCAGTAGTAATGGAAGCTAATTTCCCATTCGCTAACTCGCCGAAGATCATTACACCTTTGTATTCAGCCATTATTCCCTCCTCGATTTCAAATTATCTTTGCCTCTCTAAGTTTTACAGCTAAATTAGCGCCAGCTTCTGCTGCATTTTCCCCTTCAACAATTTCGCATTTAGCTTCCTTGACTGGTTGAAAGAGTTTAGCCAGTTTGACGCGCCTTCCAGCAAGGCCAACCTGTGAAGGCTCAAGCCCTATATCGGCTGGCTTCCACACGACAGGTTGTTTTTTAGCTGCTGCCATAATGCCTTTCAGTGCAGCATAGCGCAAGTTGCCTAATTCACTTGTCACCGTAATCACGGAAGGAAAACCTACTTCTGTGACTTGATAACCATCAGAAATGACCTGCTCCACTTTCGCTTTCCCATCGATGACTTCTACCTTGCGAGCCAATGTCAAAGCAGGAATCGACAGAATCTCGGCAATCCCTAAGCCAACTTGCCCTGCATCCCAATCAGAAGATTGCCTGCCACAGAATATAAGGTCATACTCTCCAATCTTCTTGATAGCCATTGCTAAAGCATAAGCAGTTGACCAGCTATCACCTTCTTCAAAAGATTCATCTTCGAGAAGGATAAGCTCGTCGCCACCTACAGCCAGGGTCTTTTTTATCACGTCACGAGCTATATTATTACCCAGGCTAATCACCGTGATTTTACCTCCGGCTTTATCCTTGATTCTTAGAGCAGCCTCCATGGCAAACTCATCATATTGGCCAATCACTGGCTTAATATCTCGTGGCAAAGTTACTTTATTAACCGCCGGGTCAACCTTAAACGCCGCTGGCGGCGCTTCAGGGTCAGGTACCTGCTTACAGCAAACAACCATCTTTACATCAGGCATTTCTTGTCCTCCTCACATACGGATTTTCATCTGTGAGAGTAGCCTAAAATTCGATTTCTGTCAACGGCAGGCTCATCTTGCTGGGCAAAGACTTCCTTTTACTGAATTAATATTGTATAGTTAAAATGTAATTGCCTGTGAAGGTTGCGGTTATTGAAAATAAGTAAAACAACCAGGTGGATTTTAACTATCGGTATTCTCGCCATTTTACTGGCGAGTTTAGCTGTGGTTTACGTTCGTCAAACAAAGGAGCTAAGAGATTTAAATAGCGGCATAACCCAGGCTCAACAAAATTTTGATACATACACGGCTCAACAAAAAGACTTGGAGGCAAAGCTCAATCAAGTTGAATCAAGCGTTCCTGCCCTTCCAGGTGAGTTTAAATCTTCCCTTGAATCTATAGAGATTAGCGACGCTCTATTTGAAGTTGCTGATGAAGCCATGGTAACCATAACTAAACTCAGCGCTTCGCTCCCCGACAATGAGGAGCTAAATGGCATCACTTACCAGGTTGTCTATATCGAGCTGACTGCTGAAGGGAAAATGGTGTCGACTCTCAACTTTGCACAGAAGCTCGGGGACAGGTTCCCCAGCAGCGAAATAGAACAGGTGGAGATAAAAGTGACGAAGGGAGAAGAGGGAGAAGAGGGAGAAGAGGAAGAGGAGACCAGGGAAGAGGCTAAAGAAGAAAAAGCGTCCCTCAGTTTAAGTTTAAAAATTTATGCTTACGAGGTCGATAATGGCTAAAGAAGCGACCACTATATATATAGCTGACTCCGCTATACGGGTGTTGAGAAGCAAGGGAAGACAGGTAAGAAAGTGGGCCGATATGCCACTGGAACCTGGCCTGGTTAAGGACGGAGCAGTCCTCGACGAAGATGCTGTAGCTGCTAAAATCAAGGAGCTATGGCAGACCCAGAAAATAGGAAGCAGGAGGGTGATAGCCGGCGTCAACGGCATAAATTGCCTCTATCGCTTAATCACCCTGCCTGAATTACCCAAAAACATATTGCCCGAAGCAGTGAAAAGAGAGGCCAGCCGAATTTTAGCCATTCCCCTGGAGCAACTTCACCTTTCCTGGCAAGCTCTCATTACATTGAAAAAAGGAGAAATGCTGGTTTACCTGGCAGCTTTGCCAAGAAATTCCACGGATGGCCTGATTTCGACGCTACATAAAGCAGGCCTGCATCCTTACCTTATGGATTCAAAGCCCCTGGCCCTGGCCAGGACCATCACTGAAGCTAAAGCTATCCTCATCGACGTTCAACCCGGCAATTTCGATATCGTGGTTTTAATGAGCGGAATCCCACAAGTGGTACGCAGCCTGCCCTTAGACCGGGAGGCTTCGCTGGACGAAAAAATGCCCTTTATCAAAGAGGAGCTGCAGAGAGCTATCACTTTTTATAACTCCAGTCACCTGGAGGAGCCTATTGAAGCTAGCGTGCCCGTGCTAATCAGCGGGGAGCTATCTGGGCAGCAAGATACCTGGGAGCTATTACTTGCAAAGCAAAAACACCCCGTTCAAATACTACCTTCCCCCATGGAGAGCAGTGAGGATTTCCCCGCAAGCCAATATACAACCAACATTGGCTTAGCTCTCAAGGAAGTGCTAACCTCAGAGAAAGGAGCCATTACCTATTCCCTGGTCAATTTTAATGCCCTCCCTGAAATTTACATTCCCAAACCTCGCCCTGTATCTGAAATTCTCTTCGCGCCCGTTATCACGGTTGGCATTGTCCTGCTGGCTTTGGGCGCTTTCGCTAATATCACCGCCTCAACCCAGGTCGCTGATTCACGCCACAACCTGGCAATCGTACAGCAGATGGCTCTATCCAGCCACGCTCAAATCGAGGACATAACAGCTCTCATCGAGGAAGCCTCTTCCTTGAAAACCACTGCAGACGCTTTCGCCGCTACGCTCGACGATATCCATGTCAGCAGGGACGAAATCAATGGCGACCTGGCCCAGGTAAACAGTTGCTTGTCCGGCGCTATAGAGCCTCCGCTCTCGGTAAGCGCCGATGGTGAAGCCTTGACATTGAACGGCTTAGCTGACGATGCCGACGCCGTTTTGCGCTACGCCGGAGAGTTGAGAGCCACCGGCAGGTTTGCCTCTGTGCTTATCGCCAGTATGAGCCAGGACGAACAGCAGGTAAAATTCACCCTGGAGCTCAGTAAATAACCCTGTACTGCTCAGATATACCCTGGAGGCTTCGTAAAAATATATGGTAAATATCATAGATTTGCTTCGATTAGCCAAGGAAAAAGATGCCTCGGATTTGCACCTGGTGGTTAACTCGCCTCCTATGCTGCGCATAGATGGCTCCCTGGAACCCATGGAGGGAATAGCGCCGCTATCCCCTGAGGAAATAAACGAGGCTTTTGCCCGGCTAAGTACAGCAGAGCAAAGAAAGAGATTTCACGACACGCTGGAGCTTGATTTCGGCTATGCCCTCCCCGACGTCGGCAGGTTGAGGTGCAATGTCGCCCAGCAGCGCGAGACAATCAGCTTTGCCCTGCGGCTCTTGCCGTTTGCAATTCCCAGCGTAGATGAGCTGGAGTTGCCACAATTATACAAGGAGTTAGCTTTGCGGCCCAGGGGCCTGGTGATAGCTTCGGGCCCTACTGGAAGCGGCAAAAGCACTACACTGGCAACCATGATAAACCACATAAACCATCATCGCGCCTGCTACATAGTCACTATCGAAGACCCCATCGAGTATATCTACCCCAACCTCAAATCGATCGTTACACAACGGGAACTGGGTAGAGACACCCTGTCCTTCGTCGCAGCTTTAAAACATGTCCTCAGGCAGGACCCGGATGTGATACTTGTCGGCGAGATGAGGGACCCGGAGACCGCTGCCGCGGCGCTCAACGTGGCGGAAACGGGGCACCTGGTATTTACCACAGGGCATGCTCCCAACGCAGCACAGGCTATGGAAAGAATAATCGACCTGTTTCCACCGCGCGAGAGATACCTGGCACAGGTGAGATTGGCATCCCTTACCATTGCTGTTATATCTCAGGCCCTGGTACCGCGGGCTAACGGCTCAGGGAGAATAGCTGCGGTGGAAATCATGCTGGCAAGTGTCGCAGTGAAAAATCTCATCAGGGAAGGCAAGATTCACCAGCTACACAACGTTATCCGCAACAGCAACAATAAAGGCATGCAAACACTGGATCAATCGCTGGCTCAGCTTTACCTCAAAGGAGCCATCACAGGGGAGAGCCTGACCCAATTTTGCCACGACAGGAAAGAAATAGAGGACGTAGTGGGCAAACTGCCCCTTCACGGCACATGATATAAATATAGAATAAGGGAAGACGCAAAACGTCTTCCCTTATTAAGAGCAATCATCCTCTCTGGTCAAAACTCCACTGCCAGAACAGGCGGTTAACCCTGCCTTACTTGCTATCAAGAAGCCTTGGATTACGTCGCCAATTCCTGTTGCAAGGCCTTGCCGGTACTATCAATATTATATGCGTATTTAGTATCATTTATCAGATACTTCCCCACTGAGCAAGCAGTAGTGCCAGTTGGGATTACTTCGTAGGTAGTAATAACCCAAGTGCTAGGAACTATTACAAAAGTACCAGTGGTGGTAGCATCCTCATACAGGGCAGCGCTTGCCGCCACCTGGACATTGTGCAGCTCCGCCGCCATTGCCTCAGTTTTCCCTTTATCCATGAACCCGGTAACGTTAGGGATAGCCACAGCGGCGATAACGCCGAGAATGGCAATCACCACCAGCAGCTCGATCAGGGTGAAACCCTTCTGCCCGCGACGCAGGCACTTGAATATGGGATATTTCGTTCTTGACATTTCTTAAACCTCCTTTTTATTCTTTATCAAGATAACAAGGCAAGATAACTCTTATATCCTGCTCTTTTAATTTTATACACTACTATGCTACCCTTGTCAACAGCTATAGTCAATAGCCTCTTAGTAATAGCCAGCATGGGACAATAGTCACAGTCCACAATTTATTACTAGCAACCATTGCCCCACTCACGGGGCAGGCCTGAGCAGCCTTGAGCCCATCGCTTCTTAAAACAAATGTCTTTCGACTTCACCCGGATTTCAAAAATAGTAAGCCCGCCTCCTCTTCTTAAAGAAATAGCCAGCCGCCAGCCCCAGGGCGAAACCGCCGAGGTGAGCCTGCCATGCTACGCTGGGAAGAAAGGAAAGCAGCAGGAGAATTATGGTTGCCAGCCAGAGCGGAATGGGAATCGGGATAGGGAAAACAAAAACCCGCAGCTTCGGAACCATTATGGCTAAGGCTCCGCCCAGGGCAAAGACAGCTCCGGAAGCTCCCACGCCAGGGATAAAGGGAGGCCCCAGCAAGATATATAAGATATTCCCCAGCACACCTCCGGCGAAATATACTCTTAGAAAATTCTTCTCCCCCACCAGCCTGAGCAGGAAGCTTCCCAGGAAATACAGGCTTATCATATTGAACAGGATATGCTGGAAACCACCGTGGACAAAGAGGTTGCTTATTATAGTCCATGGCTGGCGCAGGAAATATGCCGGCGTCAAGCCAAGTAGAAAAATTGCCTCCGGCCGTATCAGGGTAACTATAAAAACTAAAACATTTGCAATTATCAAGAACCACAGGGCATTCAAGTTGAAAGAGCTATAGTTTCTCATGGGGCCAATTATAGGTTAATGTTACCCTCCAATTCAATACGCGTTACATACCACAGCGCTTATGCTCTGGTTCAAGATAGATAGTGGATACTCCGGACAGTCTTTTGCGCCATAAACCATGCTACTTGTTCCCCATGCCATGTTTATATTAAGATTTCAACCACAACCATGCCAACATATCTTGACAAGCATCAAAATTGGTGTAATTATGTCTGCTACTTTGGACATAGTGAGCTAAAGGGCTTGCTGTAACAACCGGGGTCGGAATAAACTGTCTCTACCTGATAGCAGAAATAAACGGAGGAATATGGCAACTATAAGCTATGATGAGTTAACTCCGGGGTATGAATTTCCCGTAACTACCCATGAGATGTCCTCATCATTTATCTCCGGCTATGTAAATGCGGTGGAGAGCCCTGATGATGAATATGCTCCTCCTCTGGCTATAGCAGCATCTGCCATGAACGCCATGACAGGGGCTGTTTCATTACCACCCGGCACCATACACGCATCACAGGAATTCGAGTTTTTTAAGTTAGTGCCGATAGGCACCGTAATAATTTGCCATGCCAGGGTAATTCGGAAGTTAGCTAGAAGCACAATGCATATGTTAGAATTGGAGCTTAGCGTTTTTAATAAAAATGGAGAAGGAATTCAAGCAGGAAAGGCAACTCTAATATTGCCAGTTCAGAGGACAAATGCTCAGTGAAATTTGTGTGGGTAAAACTCTTTCCCCTGTGGTGAAACACATCACCCAGGAGAAAATTAATTCTTATGCCGAAGCCTCGGGTGACTTTAACCCTATCCACATAGATAAATCTTTTGCTGCCCAAACGCCGCTGGGCGGCACCATAGCCCACGGCATGCTTATTCTGGCTTATGCCTCAGAGATGATGGCGCAATCTTTCGGCAGAAACTGGAATTCCACTGGTAAATTTTCCATTCGCTTTAAAGCGCCAGCACGTCCAGGGGATACTGTAACCGCCACGGGGAAAATCGATTCCATCGAGGACAAAGAAAGCGTTTCATCCGTAAACTGCAGTATCGAATGCTGCAATCAAAAGGGTGAAACTATAATCACGGGCGGGGCGGCGGTTAAACTTTCACCGCAAAAAAGGATGACCAATGCCTGAAGTTCGTAAGAGGACAAGGATAGCAGTCGATGCCATGGGGGGCGATCATGCCCCCGAAGAGATAGTTAAAGGAGCAATTCAGGCTGCACAAAAAGACCATGTGGAAATTGTCCTGGTTGGACTCATAGATGTATTGGAAAAGGAATTAGACAAGTATCATTCTTCCAGGAGTTTGCCTGTCCGTTGTGTTGCGGCTAAGGATGTTATTAAAGAAAATGAACCACCCTGCCTGGCGATTCGCCGTAAATCCAACTGCTCCATAGCTGTGGCTACAAGGCTGGTAAAGGCAGGTGAAGCGGACGCTGTAGTGGGCGCTGGCTCTTCGGGGGCAGTGGCTGTTAGTGCTATCCAGTACCTGGGCATGGTGGAAGGGATGGAGCGCCCGGCAATCTGCGCCCCCCTCAGCAGCTTCGCCCCCAACGTACTACTCGTAGATTTCGGTGCTAATGTTGACTGCAAACCGCATCAACTTCTATCATTTGCCGTTGCCGGGACTGTCTATGCCAGGAGGCTATTTAACATTGCCAACCCTACTGTAGGCTTGTTGAGCACAGGAAGCGAGAAAAACAAAGGAAACGAAGTGGTACGTGAAACTTACCCTCTCCTTGAAAAAAGCGACTTGAATTTTATCGGCAACATAGAAGGCAACGATATTCTCAGCGGGCGAGCCAATGTTATCGTTTGCGATGGATTCGTGGGCAACATCATAATCAAATTCTATGAAAGCATAGGGAAATATGCCATGGACTGGATGAAGGGAAGAGTAAAGGGACATCCCCTGGTGAGCAGCATAGCTAGATTATCATTTAATAAAATATTCCCTGTAAGCAAGCTGACTCATGAAAGCGAGGATATAGGCGGTGGTATTTTATGGGGTATCGATGGCGTTGTCAGAATAGCGCACGGAGCTTCCCGGGCTCCACACATTGCTCGTGCTATAGCAAGCGCCAGCAATGCTGTGGAGACTGACCTTGTTGGCTCTTTAAAGTCGGAGCTGGCGAAACTGAAAAAAGAGGGCAAGATGTAAAGTAAAGATAGAAATTCTGCACGAAATTAGACAGACAAATTTCAAAGGAGGTATCAAATGTCGATTGAAGAGCAAGTAAAGGAGATAGTGGCCAAGATTGTACATGTGGACAAAAACTTGATGACCAAGGAGAGCACCTTTAAGGACATAAAGGCGGATTCCCTGGACATGGTACAGGCATTAGTAGCAGTGGAAGATAAATTTGATATAGAAATTCTCGATGAAGAAGCTCAGAAATTCCAGACCTTCGGGGATTTTGTTGACTACGTAGAAAAACGTCTTGCAGAAAAGGAGAAAGCTTAATCATGCCTCTTAAAGGCAAACTTGCTTTGGTCACTGGCAGTGGACGGGGCATCGGCAGGGCAACCGCTTTAAAGCTTGCTTCCCAGGGTGCTGATATTGTCGTCAATTTCTTCCGCCGCCGCGATGCCGCAGAGCAAACAGCTAAAGACATTGAATCCCTGGGAGTGAAAGCAGAGCTTATCAGAGCCAACGTAGGCGACCCCGCAAAGATTAATGAAATGTTCGACATGATCGAGAATCGCTTTGGCCATCTAGATATCCTGATTAACAACGCCGCTTCAGGCGTAGGTCGCACGGTAATGGATATTGATGTCAAGGCATGGGACTGGACCATGGGCATCAATGCCAGGGCACCCCTGCTCTGTGCTCAAAGGGCAGCCAAACTAATGAAGGGGAGACACGGCAAGATAGTCAACATATCCAGCCTGGGCTCATTATTTGTATTGCCCACTTATGCTGTTGTAGGAGTATCCAAGGCAGCCCTGGAAGCCCTAACTCGCTACCTGGCAATAGAGCTGACACCCCAGGACATTTGCGTTAATGCCGTGGCCGCTTCTGCTGTGGAGACAGAAGCATTGAAATTCTATATCAAGGAAGGATTACTAAAAGATAATCGCCAGGCAACACCAGCAGGAAGGATGGTTGTCCCTGATGATGTGGCCAGAGTAGTTGCTTTTCTGTGCAGTGAAGAAGCTTTTATGATAAGAGGACAAACGATTATCGTTGACGGAGGCACCTCTATAGCGCCTTTTGTTGCAGCAAAGGAAATCCAGCAATGATGTTTGCCAGGATGACTTCTAAAGGAGAAAGGTAAATTGAGCATGCCCCGTGTCGTAGTGACTGGAATGGGCACCGTTAACCCGCTGGGATTGAGTGTGGGGGAGTTCTGGGAAGGGTTGGTTGCTGGAAAATCGGGTATCGGCTCCGTCACCTGCTTCGACACCAGAAAATTCTATGTGAAAGTGGATGCCGAGGTAAAGGAGTTCGACCCCACGGAATATATGGGACCAAAGATAGTTGACCGCAATCCAAGAGCTGTTCATTTTGCTATCGCCGCAGCTAGAGAAGCAATAAGATCAGCCAGGTTGAATATGACACAGGAATGCCCCGAACGGGTAGGAGTCAGCATCGGCTGCATGGCGGGGACCGACTATATTATCAGGCAAAATGAACTGTTTGAGAAACGTGGCCCAAGGAGAGTCGACCCTCTCTTTATAGCCAAATCAGGCCCCAGTGCGGCGTCAATGCAGGTAGGGATGTTCCTGGGAGCTAAGGGGCCCAATTCCAGCGTTAATAGCCTTTGTGCTACCGGCCTTGATGCCATAGGCACCGCCATGAATTTCATCCGCCTGGGTTACGCAGATGTGATGATAGCCGGGGGAGCTGATTCCAGTTTAAGCCCTATCGGCATGGCCGGTATCGACATACTGGGAGCTCTTTCACGGGAACCCGACCCGACTAAGGCTTGCCGCCCGTTTGACCTCAATCGTAGCGGCTTTATCTATGGCGAAGGAGCAGGAATTGTTGTCTTAGAAAGTTATAAGCACGCCCAAAAAAGGAAAAATGAAATACCAATCCTGGCTGAGTTAGCCGGCGTCGGCTGGTCTTTTGACGCCTATGACCAAACCGCACCTTCCGCTGAGGCGCAAGCTTACGCTATAAGCTCAGCTTTACAAAATGCAGGAGTAAAACCCGAAAAAATTAACTATATTAACGCCCATGGCACCAGTACCAGATTAAATGATTCCACCGAAAGCAAAGCTATCAAAATAGCATTTGGAGAAAAAGCTTATAAAATTCCTATCAGCTCCACCAAGTCTATGATTGGACATACAGTAACTGCTGCTGGAGCTATCGAGGCTATCGCCTGTATACTTACCATGAATAAGGGAATTATACCCCCGACCATAAATTATGAAACAGTCGACCCCGAGTGTGATTTGGATTACGTTCCCAATGTAGCCAGATCCACACAAGTAAATGCCTGTCTGACGAATAGCTTTGGGCTTGGGGGAGAAAATTGCTGCATGGTGCTTAAAAAGATTTAACGGCCGATGGAATTAGAAGGTAAAGTATCCCTGGTAACCGGTGCCTCTCGTGGCATAGGCAGAGCTATCGCTTTGAAATTATCCAGCCTTGGCTCTAAGGTGGCAATCAACTATCGAGAAGGGGAAGTAGCGGCTAATAGCGTGGTACGGGAAATAGTTTCCCAGGGCAGAGAAGCCATTTCTATAAAAGCTGATGTTGCCGATAGCGAAGCAGTTAAAGCTATGGTGCAGAGGGTAAGCGCTGAATGGAACAAGATCGACATTCTGGTAAATAATGCCGGCATTACCAGAGATAATTTGCTGTTGAGAATGTCTGATAAGGCCTGGGATGACGTGCTCAATACAAACTTGCGAGGGGCTTATCTATGCACCAAATTTGCGCTGCAGCCTATGATAAAGCAACGATGGGGACGCATTATCAGCGTTGCCTCCATTGCTGGCTTAATAGGCAATGCCGGGCAAACTAACTATTCTGCCTCCAAGGCAGGGATAATCGCTTTTACCAAGAGCGTGGCTCGTGAGGTAGGTTCTAGAAATATAACTGCGAATGCAGTGGCACCAGGCTTCATTAAGACTCAAATGACAGAGAAACTACCTGATGCGATAAAGGAATCCATTCTATCGATGACGTCGCTACGCCGCTTTGGCGAACCAGAAGATGTGGCTGAAGTGGTAGCTTTCTTAGCCAGCGATAGGGCTAGCTATATCACAGGGCAGGTCATCAGCATAGACGGCGGAATATAGGCCTGAATTAGCCGCCGCAGAATGAGCTAGAAAGAGCAAATCCCAGATCTAGCGCCCTTACCACTGAACAAACATGGGCATGATTACATGAATATAATTGTCCACGCCCACGGGGCGGATAATTCCAGGGCTTGAAGGGGTGGTAATTTCTATAGCAACCTGGGCTTGATGCAGGATACTTAAAACATCGGAGAGGTACCTGGCATTAAAGGCAATTTTAGCTTCTTCCCCATCAACAAGAGCATCCATTTCGCTGACGTTGCCGCCAATTTCTTCAGCCTGAGCAGAAACAGTTACCTTCCCTGGCGTCAGCTCGGAGCCAGGAGTAACAAGCAAACGAACTATACCACTGGCATCGCGGGCAAATATAGAAGACATCTTGATAATTCGAAGAAACTCGTTGACATCCACTACCGCTCGAGTAGTGTAACTCTGGGGAATGACCTGGGAATAATCAGGGAAGGAACCCTGAATAAGCTGAGAAACTAACTCAGCATTTTTGAGGCGAAAGAGAGCCTGGCTTTTTTGCTGATTTATGGTGATTTCTACTGGCTCTTCCTGGTCGCCAAGAAGGCGATTTAGTTCGCTGAGCGTTCTCGTTGGAATTATCACCATAGTTTTCTCGCCGACTGCGGAGCTAAGAGCCGTCTCATGAACAGCTAGCCTGAAACCATCAGCGGCTACCAATTTAAGTCGCTCACCCTCAAATTCAGCATTAACTCCGGTTAATACTGGGCGGGATTCTTCCGTGGCAGTAGCAAAAGCAACCTGTGTGATCCCATCGCTGAGAGCCTTTGACGCAATATTCGCAATCACTCCACCACTCACACTGGGAACGGGTGGAAAATCTTGAGCATCAATACCATTAATATGAGCCTGGAATCGACCACTCTCTATCTCTACGGCGTGGCTGTTAGAAGGGAGAGTGATTTCAATCAATTCGTTGGGCAAGGAATTGACAAAATCAATGAGCAACCGAGCAGGTATTGTTATAGCACCATCTTGTTCTATTTTAGCCCCGACCCAACACGTAGCAGCCATTTCCAAATTAGTGGCTACCAATTTGAGGCGAGATTGCTCAGCAGCTAAAAGAATATTTTGAGTGATAGGCAAAGTAGACCTGATGGCTGCAGCTCTACCAACTATGCCTAATCCTCGATTTAGATTTTCCTGAAGACAAGATAATTTCATCAGATGCCTCCTAAATAAATGATGCTATACTATTCTGGTTTAAAATGTCAATATATCTAACTGCAAAGTCGTTTTAAGGCTTCGTGCACTTTCTGGCTGGCTTGAGCACGATGACTAATTTCATTTTTTATTTCCAACGGAAGTTCAGACATGGCCTTACCTATCCCGGGAAGGTAAAAAATAGGGTCATAGCCAAAGCCGCTTTCTCCTCTCGCTTCAAAGGCGATCATGCCCTGGCACTCGCCGCGACATAATTCCAGTCGACCTTCTGCCGTAGCCAGAGCAATGACACATTTAAAGCAAGCAGTTCGTTTTTCCCATGGTATACCATCAAGTCTGGCCAGGAGAGTTCTTATCCTATCTGCATCCGTAGCATCTTCACCGGCAAAGCGAGCTGAGTGAACTCCCGGTTCACCACCCAGTGCATCCACCTCAAGCCCTGAATCATCAGCAAGGGTAATAAGATGGCCTAACTCAGCGTAAGCGGTAGCTTTAATTCTCGCATTCTCCTCGTAGCTACTTCCTGTTTCGGTAACAACTTTTGATATTCCTTGTTCAGCAAGCGTAACCAGGGGATAGCCAAGGCCGCTAAGAAGAGAGCGATATTCCCTAATTTTCCCCGCATTAGTACTAGCCAGAAGGATACTGGGCATCTTACCTGTTAAATATCCTGAAATCTTGGAGCCAGTTTTTTGCTCACCTCTGGCATGGTAGTATATTCCATTTGTTCAAGCGGCAGGCGATGTGGCTCAAAAGGCCCCATACGCCGCAGGTAATCAGCTATCTCATTTGCCTGCCGGCGAGCTAAATCAAAAGCAGGGTCATCAAAAAGGTCATTAGCACCAATAAGCTTGCCGTCTGCTAGCTGGAAGCCGGCAGCTATTACCCTCGGGGGACCATCGAAGCGAGTACATCTAGCATGGTGAAAAGGAACTGGCATCAATGGACCATGATGAGAGCCTCTCATCCACCCTTCCACTATATTAGGCGAGGCAAACGGCTCAAGCACTTCCCCTACAGCAGGAAATTTACCCTGAGCTCTGACAATACAAACAGGGTCATCCTTACCTACATATCTTCCTGCGATTAAAGCTAAATGTTGTGTGGAAGAAGATGCAGCGATTTCCCCACTCTCCTTATGGTACACAGCCTTAACAGGATAACGATTTGGCGCCCCCATAAAAACAAGCATATCGTAAATTTCCTCAGGAGCATCGAAAAAAATTTTCTTCACCTTCAGAACATCATGAATCTCAAATTTAAAGCCGGCGTGCATATTGGCGGCAATCACTAATCCAATAGTATTAAAAGGGTCAGCGAAGATTTTGTACAACGGCAAATTCCAAGCACCCGAAGCTGTTTTATCAGCCATGAATATTATTATACTTTCAGCTTCGCGCTCAGCGAATTGCATCTCAGCCACACCAGGCCCCATCCCCTTGACATTACCGGCGAAAGCATCAGCTAACAGGTCTTGTCCCGCACCATGTAGCTTCAGTTTCTTAGCCACCTTGGTACATTCCACAAAGGTATCCCAGGCTAGCTTGTGAACCTGTTCACTTTCCTCACCTTGCTGGTGAGTCATTATCAATTGAAGGTCATCGCCACAAACAGTGACGTAGTAATCGACTAGCAGTCCTTGTTTCTTAGCATGCTCCATGCTTTCTTTAGCTCTTTGTATTACGTCCAGATGGGAACTGGAATGCCCCACATAGCCACCAACATCCGCCTTGATAACGCTTAAAGTTATATCCATCGCATTCCTCCTTTACTTAATATCTGCTGCTTTTATACAACAATGCCCGACTCCCTCAAAGAAATATCCTGCATTGTTTGTCTTAGCAACCAGAACCGCCAAGCCTGCACACTATCCAAAAACAACTCCCCCTCTTATTCCTCTAAACTCGAATATTGTCTGCAAAACCTTTGAAACCTGTGCAATTATATGCCTTTAGAGTTGATAAGGCTAGTTTCTTACCGTAATATTTACAATCAGGTGACAGAAATATCTCAAGTTAAAGCTTTGCTTCGCCAATCCGGCCTTAAGGCAAAAAAAAGGTTAGGGCAACATTTCCTTACGGACGAAGGTGCATTGAAATGCATTTTATCTGCTGCTGAACTTAGCCAGCAAGATATCGTAGTCGAGGTAGGCCCAGGATTAGGTATACTGACTGAAAGTCTGGCTGAGATGGCAGGCGAAGTTGTCGCGGTGGAGCTTGATTCCAGGTTAGCCAGCACATTAGCGAAAAGATTGGCTCCCTTCCCCAACGTTAGGATTATCCATGCAGATATACTCAAGGTACCCCCTCCACAACTTCTAGAGGATTATTTAACCCTCACTGAGTTAAGCCAGAGTTATAAATATAAAGTAGTAGCTAATCTCCCTTACTATATTACTTCTCCTATCATCCATCACTTTTTAGAGGCTCCGTTAAAACCCTCGTTAATGGTGATAATGGTGCAAAAAGAAGTTGGCGAGGCTATAACCAGTAAGCCCAGCAAGATGAGCTTGCTTAGTCTTAGCGTTCAATTTTACAGCAAAGCGACTCTTATAGCCCATGTCCCAGCGAAAAGCTTCTATCCGCCGCCGAAGGTAGATTCAGTTGTTTTACGCCTTGATACCCATCTCACACCACCTGTAGAGGTCTCCGACACTGACAGTTTTTTTGACATAATAAAATGCGGTTTTGGGTCGCGCCGCAAGCAACTTCGCAACTCACTGGCTCAAGCTTTGGGAATACCACCAAGCCAGGTCGTTTCTTTGCTAGAAAAAGCAGGGCTGGAACCCAAACGCCGCGCTGAAACCCTCAGTTTAGAAGAATGGAGAGTGCTATGGGGAATTTTTGCTCCTTTTAGGGAATAATTGATATGTTAACCGTTCGCGCACCAGCCAAAATAAATCTTGTCCTTGAAGTCCTGGGAAAATATACTAATTATCACCAAATTTCGAGCATTATTCAGACAATAAATATATACGATGTCCTTAATTTTAAGCTGGATGAGAAAATATCCTTCAGTTGCAGCGAGTCGAGTTTAGAGCATGGTAATTTAGTAACAGCTGCTGCCCTGCTCCTCAAAAAAGAGACAAACTACAACAAAGGAGCGCAAATCGAGCTCCGCAAGAATATACCCTGGGGGGCAGGGTTGGGTGGTGGCAGTAGCGATGCAGCGGCTACTCTTTTAACGCTTAATAAGCTCTGGGGTTTGAAACTATCAACCACTGAGCTAATTCATTTAGCAATTAAGTTAGGGGCAGATGTACCCTTCTTTATTTATGGAGGCACCGCCTTAATAGAGGGAATGGGGGAAAAGATAACCCCATTACCACCCCTGGCTCCAACTTGTTTTGTGTTGCTGGTACCACCATTATCCAAAATGCGGGGTAAAACAAAGCAACTTTATGCTAGATTGAATGCTAACCACTTTACCAGGGGACAATTTGTTCACGCAGCCCAGCTATCCTTGAGACAAAGAAAAACAATCCCCTCGTCTTTCATGTTCAATGTCTTTGAAAAAGTAGCTTTTGATTCCTTTCCCAGGCATAATAAGTATGAAGAGAGTTTTAAGAAAACTGGAGCGTCAAACATTCATCTGGCTGGCTCTGGGCCATGTCTCTTTACTACTGCTTATGGGGAAGAAGCTAACAGGATATGCTTACGCTTGAGAAAGCAAGGGCTAGAATGCTATATAGTATTCCCTCTCCCCAAGAGGAGCTAGATAGCTAATTTACTTTTGGGGCTTTGCGCTTCTTGCTTTTGTGTTGTGGCTTCATTGATAAAGCTAATTTTTCCTCCTCAGCCACAGTCTTAACCTCTCCATCCAGTCTCGCTTTATGTAATATCTGGAGAGTTTCTCCTAATTCCAGTCCAGCAGAAAAGCCCAGCTTTTTCAAACTATCTCCATTGAGCAATGTCTTTACATGCCTCAATTTAGTTAGAAATAGCTCAAGATTAGAACGTGCAGATGAAGATTCCGAGGCTATGGCATTGGCCTGGACAGCTAATGGGTCATATTCACAGAGCAAATAATAAATTTCACTATGTTTTACAGAAATCTTACACAGGAGGTGCAGCCGACTCTTCAACTGAAGCGTGTCACGAAACGCTCGAGCCAATTTCGTTGGCACGTTAAGGCGATGAATGAGTTGCTCGTTTTCCATCTGGCTAAGAGAATAAATAAAAAGGCATAGGTAAAGCGAGGGTAGTTGGCCAGATTTACTTAACAACCGCGCTTTAGAGAACTTCTCAGCTATCCAGCCATTTCCTCTAAGAGCAGCATTTATTTTCTGTAACGCTCCCAACTCTCCAAGACGCCCAAGGGCACACTCCGGATACTTCTCCTTAAGTATCAACTCTAATTCATGCCTTATACGGTCGCCACTTATGGTATCCAGCATGGGGATATCCTGTTTAAGTATCTGAGACGTTTGCAGTTCAAGTTCAAATCCTAGTCGTTGTTCGTAACGAATAGCACGCAAAATTCTGGTGGCATCGTCGCCAAAGCTCCCTGGATGCAAAATGCGGATATAACGGCGCTCAATGTCATTTCTGCCTTGAAAAGGATCAATAAGCTCCCCGTAATTACTCGGCACAAGCGATATCGCCATAGCATTGATAGAGAAATCGCGACGAAAAAGATCATCGCCGAGAGTCCCATAAATAACTGTGGGCAATGCACCGGGTTTGGAATAGGTTTCACACCGTGCTGTAGCTATATCCAAAGTAAAATTGCCATAACTAAGCTTAGCAGTACCAAAACGAGGATGTATAACCAGTCTCAGTTGCCTGATTTCAGCTATTTGTTGAGCTAATTTTACGGCATCGCCTTCAATTACCACGTCCAGATCGAGGTTAGAATATCCCAGGAGCAAATCTCGTACCACGCCGCCAACAAGATACGCTTTCTGCCCCAGTTGGTTAGCTTTCCTGCTGATATCCCCAACTAACTCCAGCATTTGCTGATGCAAATATCGCTCAACTTGCGAAACAACGTTCACTGGTTATCTTACTCCAATACTTCTTCAAATCAATTATACCTGAAATCATTATACCATCGCTTTTGCGCACCGCATTCCTTTTTTTTATAGCTACATCGGGGCAGAACCAGCACTGGGCATTGACATTATTGCATAAAGCTGTTTACAATAAACCAAATGAAATTATTAATTATAGGTTTAGGTCAATGCGGTGGCAGGATTGCCGATAGATTCGCTCGGTTAAACAAGAAGGCTCGTTCTGAGCGAGGGATTAGTATAATTGCTGATGCCTTCGCTGTTAATACTGATGTCGCTGATTTGAGTGGGCTACGCACTATTAAATCTGATTACAAGCACAGAATCCTTGTTGGCGGCCAAAGGACTAATGGCCACGGAGTAGGTAAGATAAGTGAACTTGGCGCTGAGATAGCGACGGAAGATAATGATAAAATCATAGATGCTATAAGGACAACAGAGCGGTTCTATGAGACAGATGCCTTTATGTTGATCGCTTCCGCCTCCGGCGGCACTGGCTCTGGAGCAATAGGAGTAATGACACAGCACCTGAAAGAACGCTACATAGGAAAACCAGTTTACAATATTATCGTTCTTCCTTTCCGACAAGAAGAAACAACAGAGGCAAGAACTATTTACAACACAGCTATGTGCCTCAAATCTGCATACTTGGTGGCTGATGCAATATTCCTTATCGACAATCAGAGATATATCAGGAAGAATTCCCCCGCAGAAAACAACTTAGCAACGATTAACTCCCAAGCGGTTAAGCCATTTTACAACTTGCTTTGTGCTGGTGAGGAGACAAATAAGAAGTATATCGGATCGAAGACGCTTGATGCAGGGGATATAATACAGACACTGGCAGGATGGACAGTAATTGGCGAAGGTAAATCATCAATTCGGAGAAGGGTGCCTTTGTTTGGGCAAACACATGATTTCAGAGACAAGATGTCTGAAACAAGCAAAGCTGCTCATGCCATGGACGAAGCAATGGGAGAATTATCGCTCACATGTAACCCCAAAAATGCGGGAAGGGCTTTGTACCTTGTCACTGCACCGCCAGGTGAAATGAAAATGGAAGTAATGCAACAACTTGGGGACAATTTAAGGACTGTGGCTCCAGATGCTTTAACCCGTAGTGGCGATTACCCCAGACAGAAGGGGGCATTGAGCGTTACTATGATCCTATCAGATATTAGCAGCGCGAGGAAAGTCACAAACTACTTTACTAAAGCAATCGACTTAATCTCCGTTATGAAATCTAAACGTGGGCTGGAGTACTCAAACAGAAAACTTGAAGAGACTTTCAGCGATATTCCTGTATTGCTATAATCAGCCCTCTGAACTTACGCACAGCAACAGGATAACCAGTATATCTACCTTCTTACTACTCATTAAAAGCCAAACTACCACAAAACATGATTAGAGGAGGAGTTTGACTTGCGTATCTTCCTTATTTGCTGGCTTTAATAAAGACTGCCCATGTCCGCTCCAGAGTCTCATTACGAGATTCTCGAGCTTTCAGCTCAGTCTCATCATTTATCCTCAATGAGCGGGTTACACTACTCTCGAAAGCTTTCCTGGCCTGGGTTATGCTTTCCTCACAGCTCTTCCTGGCCTGTTCCACAACTTCGTTATATACATTATTTGCCTGTCGTTCTTGCTCTTTATAAGCTTCTTCTAATTGACGCTGAGCTTCCAGGTAGGCCGTGTAGGCAGCAACAGCCCGCTGTTGAGTTTCATTAAGAAAGTCAACAGTCTGCTCAATTTTCTTAGTGTCCTTCTTGCCTTTTTGATCGGCTTCCCCTTTATCCGCAACAAAAATTTGCCCTGCATCTGACATAATATACCTCCTTTATCCCTGAATCTTTATTCTATCTCTTTCACCAAAAAGAATCTACTTTCGCTTCGCTTTTATTTAATCTTGCTCCATCTCTTCTCCATCCGTAGCTTCTTCCTCAACACGCTCATCTTTACCAACCGTATACATTCGGGCTAAGAAATCCAAGCGTGATTGGACATCTCTCTTAGAATCCCCTGGTTTTTTCTTTTCTTTCGCACCAACCTCAGGTTTACGGAAGGCTTCCTCAAATATCTTTAATGGCACTTCGGTAACCTCCCCTTCGGTGACCTCCTTTTCAACTCCTCCACCCACTTTTTCAGCTCCGCCTATCGCTTTTTCAAATACCCGCATTGACGCTTTTGCAGCTCTCCTGGCTGATTTGGTTGTTTCTTCAGCCATACTAATCGTCTCTCCAAATGCCTTTATCGACGTCAAGACAGCCTCTCTGGCTATCACTATCGATTTTTCAGTAATCTCTGTGATTATCCGTTTGGATTCCTCAGTAACCTCTGCAGCTTCCTGGCCTATTTCCTCAGCTTTGCTTATTGCTTGCTGAGATGCTTTCTTTGCTTCCTCAGCAGATGCTTTAGCCATTCGGCTTATTTCCTCAGCTTTGCTTATTGCTTCCTGTGATGTTCTTGTTGCTTCCTCAGCAGATGCTTTAGCCATTCGGCTTATTTCCTCAGCTTTGCTTATTGCTTCCTGTGATGTCTTCTGGGCTTCCTCAGCTTTGCTTGTCGCTTCTTGTGATGTTCTTGTTGACATCTCAACAGCCTCTTCGGCCAATCTAACTGATCTCTCAGCTTCACTTACAGCTCTCTGTGATGCTTTTATCTGTGTTTTAGCCTCTTTTCGGGTCGTTTTGATTACTTCATTAGCTTTATCTATAGCCTCCCTGAATGAATCTGCTGACACTTCAGCGGATTCATTAGCCAAGCGGCTTACATTTTCAGCCTTACTTATCGCTTCCCTAAATGCTCTTGTTGAGGCTTCAATAGATTCTGTGGTCGTCTGACTTATTCTCTCAGTCCTATTTACTGCTTCCTGGGATGCTCTTCCCGATTCCATGGCAGACTTCAAAATAGCTCGGCTTAATTTCTCAATTCTACTTATAGCCTCCTGGGATGCTCTTCTCGCCTCCTCAGCAGTTTCTATCGCTGTTTGGCTTATCTCTTTTGCTCTATCCGCCGCCTCCAATGATGTCTTTTCAGCCTTCTCAGCAATTTCTATCGCCGTCTGGCTTATCTTCTCAGCTCTATCTACTGCTTCCTGAGATATTCTTAGCGATGCCTCGGCAGATTCATTGCTCGATTTGGCCAACACCTCAATCTTAGCAACGGCTTCTTCAAATGCTTGCGTTAACGCTTTAGTGGAGTCCGTAGCCGACTTGACCGATGTCTCAGCTTTGTTTATCGCTTTACGGGATGATCTTCTCGCCTCTTCAACAGACTCCGCAGCCGTCTGGCTTATTTTTTCAGCTCTATCTACTGCTTCCTGAGATATTCTCTCCGCCTCCATGGCAGTCTTTTTAGCTGTTCGGCTTACCTTCTCAATTCTATCTATAGTCTCCTGAGATGCCTTCCTCGATGCTTCAGCAGCCTGCTTGGCTACATGGCTTAGCCTCTCAGCTTCGGCTACCGCCTGCTCAAATGTTCCAGTATTAGTTTTCATATTCCTCAAAGATTTAAGGAGCTTGTTTGGCCCCACAAAGACTAAAGATTTCTGTACTCCACTTTCATTTCCACTAAGTTTAATTTTAATAGGAGTTACCTGGTTTTTTCAACATATGACGCAAACAGTCGGAGGCAAAGCAGGCGAGCGCTTACATCTCCAGGCCTTACTATTCATTTCTCTCAACAATGACTTTTGGTTCTCAGTTTAGTTTGAATTTCCCAAATCCTGAGCGTTTCTCCTCTTCACGCTCTGTTTAATGTTACGTCTTGCCTGATAATGTAGTCAAGACAAGCTAATTCTGACATGTTCATTATATTCACAAACAACCTCCTTGTAAACAGCACATAGTCAAGCCATAATCCAGCATTCAGTATTTAACGTCGCAAAAGGTGGCAGAAGCAAATGCCCCTGACCCGGCAGTGCTAATCCATCTATTCCGGGAAGAAATCCTATTCCCTGGCCGAAAATCATGGTCATTTTACCCCATCAGCTCTGGTATAATGAAGGCATGAGAACTAGTTTAGTTTATGACCCAATCTATCTTGAACACAACACTGGCAACCATCCAGAGAACCCCCAGCGGGTGGCAGCCATAATATCGCATTTAGAGGAGAGTGGAGTTAAGAGGAAACTCATATTGCTCCCACCACGCCCCGCCTCAGTGGAGGAACTGGAAATGGTGCACGACCCAGACTATATTTCCAGGATTAAAAGCGTGGCTGAAAGAGGTGGTGATTGGCTAGATACTGATACAGTGATGAGTCCAAAATCTTACAAAGCAGCTTTGTACGCCGCTGGTGGGCTTCTAACCGCCGTGGAGGCAGTAATGAAAGAGGAAGTAAATAGTTCCTTTGCTTTAGTCAGACCCCCAGGGCATCATGCTACCAGGAACCAAGCAATGGGTTTCTGTATTTTCAATAACGTGGCTATTGCAGCTAAGTTTGCCCTGGCCAACTTCAATATAGATCGCGTTCTCATCGTTGATTTCGATGTTCACCATGGCAATGGCACTCAAGAGGCTTTTTACACCAATTCCAAAGTTCTTTACTTCTCCGTTCATCAATACCCTTTTTACCCTGGAACAGGATGGGTAGATGAAATTGGATCGGGGGAAGGAGAAGGTTATACAGTCAATTTCCCAATGGCCGCTGGCTGGGGCGATGAGGAATATTTGAGAGCCTTTAACGAAATATTAATCCCCGTAGCAAGACAGTTCCAGCCACAACTTATACTTGTCTCTGCTGGTTTCGATCCTCATTGGGCTGATACCATAGCCATGATGCAAGTGAGTGTTACCGGTTTTGCTCAAATGGTGACAGTACTGAATAATTTAGCTAGTGAACTATGCAGGGAACGTCTTGTTTTCACATTGGAGGGTGGATACAACCTCCAAGTAATTGCATCTGCAGTCAGGGCTACCTTCGATGTACTCCTGGGTAACCCGGAGGTAGTGGACCCTTTAGGAAAACCAACGGAAAGGAAGCCAGAGGGGTTTGAGGAACGTATCAAGAAAATAAAGCAAATGCAGCACCTGCTTCAACGATAACATCCGTTCTCAAAATTTAGATATCTATACAATACCTATACAGGTTTTTTACCGAAGGGAATCCAGGAAAACAGCTGACCCCACTCCCCCTTCTCCCACGTTACCATCAGCGGCCCCGCAATAAATAAAGAACTATAGGTGCCAGCAAGCAAGCCAACAAGCAATACTGCGACGAAAAGATGAATCGTGCTGCCACCAAAAAGGAAAAGCGCTAAGATAACGCAGAGCGTGGTTAAAGAGGTATTCAAGGAACGCGCCAGAGTTTCCAGAAGGCTGGAGTTTACCGTCACCGCAAAATCAGAACTAATCCCTTTAACCATATTTTCCCGAATGCGGTCAAAAGCGACCACAGTATTATTTACACTGTAGCCCACCACCGCCAGCAGTCCAGTAATAAACATAGCATTGACTTCCACATTAGCCATTCGGCCCAGGATAGAGAAAATACCCATTACTATAAGTACGTCGTGAACTAGAGCAATAATAGCGCAAGCGCCCCAGCGGAAGGGCTTGGGCATACGACGAAAAGCCCAGGCAATATAAAACAACATAGCTACGGCAGCTATCATCACAGCGCTGCCGGCGTTACGAGCTGTGTTAGCAGCTATAGATGCGGAAATGGCATTATAATCACGGGCTATAACCTCACTACCCAGGCTTGTCTCCAACCCTTCGGTTAAGCTTTCCCGTTCTTGGGGTGATATTTCTTTCAGGCGAACTAAAAAATCCCCCCCGCTCATTTGAACTATAGTTTCAGGATGCCCCAGGTTTGTGAACTCCTGACGTAGTTGCTCCTGTTCCACTTGCGGGGTAAAGCGAAGCGTCATGGATGTGCCACCAGTAAAATCAATTCCCGGCCGCAGCTTAAAAGCCGCTAGCGAAGTTATAGCTATGATTATTACCAGGGCTGAGAGAAGGAAAAACCACTTTCTCTTGCCTACAAAGTCGATCATGTTTTTACTCCATAAGCCGCTGGGTTAGTAACCAATCGAGTGTTCACAATAATACGAAGGAAAGTTCGGGTAACGACGATAGCAGTAAACATAGATAGAGCTACACCGATAAATAAAGTCAGAGCAAAGCCTCTAACCATAAAAGCACCGAAGGTGCCACCTAACCAGAAAAGGATGATGCAGGCAATAAAGGTAGTGACATTACTATCCCAAATAGCCGGCCATGCACGATTAAATCCGGCTTCTACCGCTGCGCCCAAAGTACGCCCAGCTCTTAATTCCTCCTTTACCCGCTCAAATATGAGAATATTGGCATCCACCGCCATGCCTAAAGATAAAATTGCGGCCGCAATGCCAGGAAGGGTCAAAGTTAAGTTTGCGTGGAAAAGTTTAAAGATAGCCAAGAGGAAAACCCCATAAATTCCCAGGCTAACACAAGCTACTAAACCCGGTAAACGATAATAAAGAAACATAAATAACAATAGTAATATCAACCCAATCTCGACAGCCAGAATACTTTTCCTTACGGAGTCAGCGCCTAAAGTAGCATCCACATCTCGCTGATCTATAAGCGCTAATGGTACATCCAATGCACCAGAATTAAGCTGAGTTACTAAGTCCTCGACTTCATCCAATGTAAAACTACCTGTAATTTGCCCGCTATCGCTAATTACCGCCTGCACTACTGGGGCTGAAATCACCTTCTCGTCCACAAAGATAGCCAGCTGCTTGTGCAAATTACGTTCCGTTATTTGCTCAAAGAGATACGCTCCTTCACTATCCCATTCAAATCTAACGAGCGGCTCATTATAAGCACCAAGGTCTTGCCATGCCCGTTTTAAATATTTCCCAGTGAGTTCTTCCTTATTACCATCTTTGTTTATAGCTTTAGCAGGCTCATCTTTAAAAACGGGATTCCCATCTTCATCAAATTCCGGCTTACCAGTTTCATCAAATTTCTGTTCGGCGAAATAAAGCATCCCGGTTTCGCCAATAAGGTTAATGGCTCTACTGATATCTTTAATCCCTGGAAGCTGAACTAGTATCCGGTCAGTGCCCTCTTTCTGAATCATAGGCTCGGCAACACCATATTCATTGACTCTTCGCTGAATCTTTCTTATTACCGCCGACATGGCTTCCTCGTCAGTTATAGAAGAGCTTTTCTTAGACAAATCAGCCTCATACAACAGCTGGCTGCCACCCTTGAGATCTAGGCCAAGCCGTAGTCCATTAGGTCCAAGTAATTTTGCGTTGAACGGCACTATTGACCAGAGGGCAAAGCCAAATAATACCAGGATAAAGATGAGTAAAGAAAAATTCTTCCTTGTCAATTACCTGACCCCGCACAGCACCGTTGCTTACTTAGTTTCTTTTCCACAAAGGCTAGTGCTCCTTCCTTATCGCTTAACTCGCCACTGGCTTGAGCCTCAAGCACCAAAGCTAGAAGTTCACCAAGCAATGGTCCTGGAGCTAAGCCAAAAATATTCATCAAATCACGCCCATCAACAAGTTTCACTGGCAAAATGTCAGTTTGTTGCCTTTCATTCCCTGCCAGGATATAGTTCATTAGCTGACAATACTCTTCCCATTCCTCCATTTTTACAAGAGGTCCACAGGTGGCCAGATAATCGGCTAAGGCCAAAAACAAAATATCAATGCCACTCTCTCCCGTATCTCGAAAGTAGCGATATATTGCTCGCTGTGTAGGCAATTCCTTACCACTACTCATCTGAACTGGGCGAAGGTGATAGTATACAAGCTTTTCTACCAAATTTGTTTCCTTGTTGCTAAATCGTAATCTGCCCAGAATATCCACCGCTATGGCTGCACCATCCTTAGGATGGCCAAGGAAATGTGCTCTACCTGCGTCATCAACAAATTTTGTCATGGGCTTAGCAATATCATGGAATAAGCCACCTAATTTAAGCAAAGCCCTATGATCGCTGCCCTTAGAAACCTCTGCGGATAAGTGTTGAATTATAGCATCTGCCCAGGGAACAGCGAGCAACATATCCTCGCTCCCATATTCCCAATCATTCTCTCTGACCAGAAATTCTATCGCTGCCACCGTCTGTAGAGAATGATCAAACACATCCCAGAAATGTGTCGTCGGCTGGTCTACTCCCTTGGCCTCTGCTAATTCAGGAATCAAGGCCAGAAGCAAACCAAGATCATCCAAATACCTCAAATAGTGAGCAGCTCCGGGCAAGCTAAGCAATCGAAGCAATTCCTCTCTAATCCTCTCCCCAGGGATTCTAACGATAGACTGGCAATAACGGCGAATCAAACTTTCCGTCTCCCGCTCTATAGTGAAATCAAGCTCCGCTGCCAGACGCACGGCACGCAATAATCTGACTGCATCAGCCTCAAACACTCGCCCATTTACCGCCCTCACCATCCTATTTTCCAAATCATCCTTTCCCAACAAAGGGTCAATCAGTTCAAGTGGTATATCAACCCCCATTTGTCCCAGCTTGACAGCCATAGCGTCTATAGTGAAATCGCGGCGTACAAGATCAGATTCGATATCTCCGGAGAAAGAAGAAAAGTCAAGGTGCCACCCCACTTCATCAACTAGCACTACTCTGGATATTTCATTCGCTTCATCAAGCAGCACAAATTTACCCCCAAGACCATTAGCAATCTCCCTGCCTATATCTAAAGCATTTCCATCCACAGCAATGTCGACATCATTCGTTCGCCTGCCCAAAAGCCAATCGCGAATGAAGCCACCAACTATGTAGCCTTGATGCCCTTGTTCAGCCAACAAACAAGAGACTCTGTCTAAAATGGCGGTTATATCAGTTTGTTCAGAAAGAGGCATTGCCCAATTATAGTTTGAAATAATGCCTATTGTAAAGATATTGTACTGATTTCATATACCTAATCCGTCTCTTATCAACTTATCCTGCCAAATTCCTTTTCTAATTGACGTGAACTAAAATGGATCATTGTTGGTCTGCCATGTGGACAAGTGCGCGGTTGTTTAGCTTGCTCCAACTGCCTTATCAATTCTCTCATTTCCTCATCTCGTAATTGTTGCCCTGCTCTGATGGCACTATGGCAAGCCAGAGACTCAGCTATTTTTTCTTCCCACAGAGCAGGGGTGCTCTTGTCAGCAAAACTACCCAGCAACGTACTTACTATTTCAATGACATCCGCCTTTGCCGCCAACACTGGTACTGTGCGTATTAAATAACTTCTATCGCCAAAAGGTTCGATGGTAAATCCAAATTGAGCCAGAATCTCCTTATTTACTCCCAGGGTTTCCTCTTCTCTAGGGCTAAGTTCTATAGTTATCGTCTGGAGCAGTCCTTGAACTTCAACCTCCCTTTTTGCCCACTGTGCTGAAATTCTCTCATACAGTATGCGTTCATGTGCCGCATGCTGGTCAATAAGGTAAAATCCATCAGGGCCCTCAGCAACGATATAAGTATTGGCAATTTGCCCTAGCACACGCAAAACAGGTAAATCAGAAGCATGTAGAGCAGTAATGGGAACCGGCTCTTTTTCCTCTATCATCCAGGGGTCTGGCCGTGACCATGAAGCAGCAGGAAAAGGCTTAGACACAGGCTTGGCTATAGGCGTTCTTGCCAATGTTCTTTTAACTGCATCTTTCACAATAGCAAAGATAGCCTGCCCATGACGAAATTTTACTTGAGCTTTGCTAGGATGAACATTTACATCGATTTCCTCCGCTGGCAACGAGAGGTCAATTATAGCCACAGGGTGTTTGCCATCCATAAGCAAGCCATGATAAGCCATTTCAGTCGCCCGCATTAGCAAAGGAGAGCGTATCCACCTTCGATTGACAAAGAAGCTAATACGATTGCGATCAGAGCGACTCAAGGAAGGTGGACTCACCAGGCCGCTAGTTTTACCAAATGCATCTCCGCTTTCCACTTCTAACATCCTTTGAGCTATCTCTAAGCCATATATCTGGTTCACCACGTCACGCAAGTCGCCATTGCCCATGGTTTGTAGACTAAGACGCTTGTCAAGAAATAATTTAAATTTAACCTCAGGGAAAGCCAGCGCATACTGGCTCAATATATTAGCAATATAACTATTTTCGCTGTTTACTGACTTAAGAAACTTGAGCCGAGCGGGGAAATAATGAAACAACCTTCGCACAGCTATAGTGGTGCCTTGAGCTCTGCTACGGCTCTCACAGCAAGCTACGTCACCTTTCTTCAGTTGCATATAGGTGCCAGCTACATCTGAAGCTGCTTTGGTGAGAATTTCTACACCAGCAACAGCAGCAATGCTGAATAAAGCTTCACCCCGAAAACCAAGGCTGGAAATGCTTTCTAAATCAACTAAGCTGCTAATCTTGCTGGTGGCATATCTACGAAAGGAAAGCTCTACTTCCGATGCTGGGATACCCAATCCATTATCAGCTACCTTAATCAGATCTACTCCCCCACGCTGCACTTCAACACTAATCTGATTCGCTTCAGCATCAAGGGAATTTTCCACCAACTCTTTCACCACCGAGGCTGGCCTCTCAATTACCTCACCTGCAGCGATTTTTGAAATTACCTCTGGGGCTAAGATCTTGATGTGCACTTGCTTAACTTTACACGTTTTCGTGTATTTTGTCAACAACTCGAATTGACTCATAATTAATGTTACCGCAGGGGGTATCGTTGACTCAAACAAGTGTTACCCAAAAGGAGGGGCAACTCGTTTATGATTGGGACATGCAAGTGATCATGAACGATGGGAATCTGCAAACAATAGAACAAGTCAGACAATTTCTGGGAGGTAGTGAGGCGCTTTTCTTCAGGCTCATTCTTCAATTAGAATAGACTGATTTCCCTACCGTGACATGCTGATCTCAAATCCGTGGGCCTTAAGTTCCTCTACGTATTCCAGCGAAGTATACTGCACCCCTTGGTTTGAGTGATGGATTATGCCCGGGGCTGGGTGCCTGTTATTCACGGCCATACGCAGTGCTTTTAACGTCAGCGCGCTATCAATGTTTCCTGATATAGCGTAACCGAGATTACCCGACCGGAGTAAGCATCCAGAATAGCCACTAGGTAGACAAAACTGGTCTGGATGCGAATATAAATGATATCTGCAATCCAAACTTGGTTCAAGCGAGTGATGACCATATCCTTAATGAGATTGGGGTATATTGGCAAGCAGTGGTTACTGTTTGTTGTTTTGACCCACTTCCGCTTGACCTGGCAGAGCAGGTCGCTTTCCCTCATCAGCCGCAATACCTTCTTATGGTTTACCTGCCGTCCACCCCGTTTTAGCTGCTGACTAACCCTGCGGTATCCATAACGGGGAAACTCCAAACAGATGGCTTCAATGCGGTCCATCAAGTCTGCCTCCAACTTCATCCTATCAGAGCTCCTGGCAAGGTTCATAAGTCTAGACCCCTGCCGGACGCTGCTGAGGAAATGCTTGCACGTGGTGATAAATTCCCGTTTCTCCGAGGCTGACTGACGCTCATCTGGAGCCCCTTTTTTAAGAACTCGTTTTCCAGTGTCAGCCTGCCCACCAGCCATTCCAGTTTATCTATCCTGTCCTTGAGGGCAGCCTCGCGGGTGGGCTCGTTGTTGAACTTACCCCAACTGTATTGCTTCTTCCAGTGTTAAAGCAGGCTGGCCCCAATGTTATGTCTGCGGCAGAGCTGGGCAGGACGGCTCTCCCCACTTAGTAGCCCCTCTACTACCTGTCTCTTAAATTCCAGGTTGAAACTCCTCTGATTCCTCATGGCAAGATCCTTCTTTTCCTCCATTATAAAGTATTTTCACCTTGCCAACCCTTCCTAACCTGAAGTATCCAATCTCAGGGGTTCACTCCAGGTATTCAAAGGTACTTTTCAAGAGTCAAAACCCCTAAGGATAACCCGGAGATAGAAAGGTTTAACCAGACATTGGAGTATGAATGGCTCTACAACTCTAATCTATCTTTAGATCCCGAAGAATTCAATCCCTTGCTAACTGAGTGGCTTGTTGAATATAACTTCAACCGCCCTCATCAGTCTCTTGTCTATCTTACCCCTGTGGAGTATATTGAAAGAGAACTTGCTAAAATCCATAGTCCAGTGTTACCTATGTGGTCAGCCAGCACAATTCGCTAATATCCATGCCAACTCCCAGGATGCCACGGACCTTTCCATTTTCATCTTTAATCGGCACTTTGGTTATCTGTGACCACCTTTCTCATTTTTCACCTCGGGGTTTGGGGCTAGCAAGATCCTTTTGATATTCTCTGACCTTAGTGATATCTCTTACCTGTGCCACCTGTATATCCTCAGGTAGCCTGGACAAGATATCATGGTAAGCTCCGATAAAGAGGATGCCCGTGTTGCCTTTGCCTAAAGTCACTTCGATTCTCTTTGCAATGAAATTATCGCGTTGCCTCAGCAGTCTACCTTGAGCTACTTTGTACCTGAGAGCCCAAACCTCTTTCTCCTTTGGCGATTTGGAGTGAGCTATTTTCGATATATAGGCATACTCTTGCTTCACCATGACAAGGTCTTCTGTCTTTACCAACACTGCCCCCCGCTGCAGAAGCTTCCCTATAATCCCATAGTTTTTGCTTCCCTGACTGATACCCTCACTAATAATCCTGAGCCCGTCTGCGCCATTGGCCACCATTCCATCCTGATAGATTTTGAAACCCTCCACATTCATGGCATCAAAGAATTGACCAATAGAGTCCCAGAAACTGGACACAGCCTCTTTGTGCTTTTGCCACACTTCCTGCCCGAACTCAGCCTTTGCTGTTTCATCCAGAGCTGAAGCTAGAGAACCCATGTCGGCACCCATGTGAAGGATAGGCACAAGATACAGATTCCTCATCGTTTACCACCCACTGTCTCCCTAAAACGTAGCCTTCAGTTTTCCTGCGTTTCACCACGCTTACGCAGTTTCTTTCGGTCAAAACCAAGAAGATTGCCTTCGTTGTCCAGGCGGACTTCATATAGCCCTAACACATCCATAGTATCGGGGATAGCCCTTCTCTCCAGCCCTTCCAGTGAGACTACCCATCCCTCCTCCGTCTTAGACAGACCGATAACGGCGTTCACGGGCAACTTACTGAGGCTGGCAAACTCCTCTTCCGCCTTCTTGACTATCTCATCAGCATTCATGCTTCTATCCTCCTTTTCAGCCACAGGCTCACACTGCGGAGAGCCTGCTTGGCTGTCGCACTGGTAAATATCTTTAACTCACCTTACGCCAACGGTTCAAACGTCCTACCCTTTAGCTCCCCCCTGTCCCGGGGCTTCAGTAGTCTTTGCTTCAGAACCCCCGGCGGTTGGCTTCGCTTCAGCTTTTGTTGTTTTCTTCCCTCGTTTGAAGAATGCCTTAACCTTCTCTACTACTTTCATTACAGATCTCCCTTATTCCAAATCAAAACCATCACGAATCACTATAAAGTAATAATGCCGGTGCCTCCCGATTTATGGCACAAGGCGGCCACTTCACCTTCTGGAGCCATGGCCACCTTCTTCTGCCGGTACTCTTCTGTAGCTATCGCTCGCTGTGCTTCGTCCCAGTCCTGCCAGATGCCATACTTCAACATGGTCTCCATGCCGGCGAGAGCAGCCCTTAGCTTT